>Ga0224511_10000032_pt1 | contig 51741 bp, 25 predicted proteins | sample SF_May12_sed_USG_2_FD_169988 | JGI IMG/M metagenome (GOLD analysis project Ga0224511, IMG submission 169988) | Sediment microbial communities from San Francisco Bay, California, United States - SF_May12_sed_USGS_8_1 | ecosystem: Environmental > Aquatic > Marine > Sediment | place: USA...
TGCAACAAATTGAAAAAAATCTCAAAATTAGGTTTAATTAGGATTTTTTTCTGAAATTGAGCTGAAAAAAACTTTAGGGTCGGCATGAAAAACTAGGGTCGGTCGAGTTAGTGGAAACAAACAACTTTTTTTCTACGCCTCACCATAATTTAACATGCAGTTAATGTGCATTTTATTTTTATTTATTTATTTTAATGTTTGATGCCTACTGCAAACCAAATGCTGAGGTAACACGCCAAGGTCAAAGATTGACGTTAACCCGTTAATGTTAATGATTAAAAAACGTAATCAGTGGATGTTTTCATGACATCTTTTAATACATAGAAGCATGTGTGCACAATGGAAGCTGCGCACAATCGTATTTTTACATGTGCAACTTAACATCCTTGATGCGATTATAGTGACTATATAGCCGCGTGATTTAAATTAAAAAAAAATGATAGTAGATGACCATGAACGTGGCTTAGGCAAAAAAATGTCTGGTTCCTGTGACATGCCCAAAAAATATAGGTTATTTTTTCTTCTTTTTTAACTGATGCTGCCAATTTTTAATGGCGTTATTTCAATTTACGAATAGGTTGTGTGATGAAAGTATCCTGTGTGTGCAGTACTTTATATATAGCTATTTATGTATTGTTAACATGCATAGTGTGTGTGTGTGGCGGGGGGTATGCACATTTAACCATATAGGCTTAATAATTGTTTCTTTCTGTAAGTGTAATATATTGAATATATTGAAAATATCACTCGCTATAAACGAGACCATTTTCGGTGCTTGCTAAGACTAGTACAGTATTTATGCAATTATATGTCAAAATCATGGGCTGTAGAACATAATAAAGTTGACTGAATATCAGCGTAAAAAGTAGTCGCAAGGAATGCTATACGTTGAATGCTATTTCATTTAAAGACAGTTAATATGAGGTTTAGGTTCGATCCTTGCCACAGGATCTAGCATGTACTGGTAATAACCCAGTAAATAAAAGAATGTTTCATTTAAAACTCGTACTGTACGATTTCAGTCTCTAAATCAAATGGTTCTAGGTTTGATAGTTCATTATATTTTAGCCAACAGCTCTGTTCCAGAAAATAACCAACACTAACGCACACATCTGCTTACACCCCCCCCCTAAAAATGAATATCCAATGTTTCAATTTCAAATAATTGACACATAACTGTATTTCTATTTTCAAAATTTACTTTCCCTCAATCAAGACAACATATCATAGTTTCAAAACTGAAGTTAAAATTATCAAGTTTTTTTTTATTTTTAGAATGTTTACATGAAAGCTTTAAAAACGTTCTTTGAAAGTTTCTTGAATATTGAGTAAAAACTCGGACCAATTTGTTTCGTATTCAAATGAAAAAAAAAGTTGAGCGTCGGGCGAAAAAAAGGTAGGGTCGGGTCACCGGAACCAGACATATTTTTTCTTTTCGCATGAAGGCTGATAATGTATAGGAGACCATGTATCTTCATAACGTTCAGGGTTATTTGTCAAATGAAAACAGCACCATCTTAAAGTGATTAAATATCTTTGTTGTTTTTTAATATTAAATGGACGATTTCAGCATTTAGTTTTGAGCTTGATTATGTATCTAAGAATTCTACCAATGAACTCCCAACTTTACCATTTTTTCCGCTGCATATATTTATGTCGTTCCTTAAATCCCTCAGCACAACATTGGTTTAAACTTTTGTTTGACAGAACAACGTGCGGCACATTGACTCAAGTATATAAAATAAAAATGAATAAATAGCTGTTTTGCTCTGTTAGCGATAACTTTAACTTTGTTTTGGGTCGGGTAACAAATAAAGACTTGAGTTGGGTGCAGTCCCAAAAATGTTGAAGGCTGACGTTTAAGTTATTTATTTAGTGTATTTTTTGGCCATACTTCTACTAAAATTTGATTTTAAAATAAATCGCGAGGAAAGCGATCGAAACAAACAAGTTAGATGAAATTCAGCGTTTTGGGCAATCAAAAATGTAGGTCCGCGTCCTTGTTTGTCATATTTATATTAAAATTAAGCGGGAAACAGTAGCACGCGCATGTTGCGCCGTTATATTTACTCCAACAACACTGCACGAAGTCTCGGTCGCCAACTCACAAGCCCGTAAGTCAGCCGGCCTAACCGCTATTCCCAGTATATTATCTTCAGAAACAATAGCTGTTTTTCGAGTAAACAAATACCGTTGTCTATGATTAAGTGAGCTCGTTGCTCCCTTGTACGCGTGTTTATATTAAAGATTTCACCCATTACTTAACATATCTTTCGACATTTTTGTTCTTTGGCGTCGGTAGGGTCTTTATCATAATAAAGTTCTATTATTCTATCGCAATTTTCACAAATTTCATGTCTTTTAGTAAACAAGGAGAAATGTTTTCTAATTATCACGGAGATTATCAAAGTTTTGATGATAAGTGCACCTAGAATTATTGTTTGTTTTCATTAGGAATGCATTAATCCCCGGTCCCTGGAATACCAGATTCGAATCTCACAACATCGCGGATAAGTTCCGAACCTCCTAGCTATAATGTATCACTAGGAGGCGGTCTTGATTGAAAACTTATATAAATAATACAAAGTACCCGAAATTAATGGGCATCAAATTCATTCGTATATGAACACGAGTCTTGTACTGACAGTGAATCATCTGTGATGAAAACGAAAGTTCTAAGCTTACTCCAAGAAGACTAACTGTAACAAAACAGTTAAATAACGGTTACATATTTTGTGTTATACAAAATGCATTCGTTTAGTAATAATTCGTTTAACTTTCCGGATATTCAACACAACTCAAGTTATTATCCACATGATGGCGTCGACTGTTATCAGACCGTTGGACAGCACCCCGTGCCTGGTGACCCTGGCGGCGTGGAGGGGGCGGATGTTCTAACCCGGTGTTACAGCGGGGACTGCAATGTGAAACACGAGTACGTCAACGACTACGGATACAGTAGCTCAGAAGGCAGCGCCTCTGGGAGTGATTGTTACCCTGGAAACCAAACATGGTATCCCTCGCAATATGCCGGGTACGCTGTAGATAGCGAGATAGGTCGGACAAAGTCTCGTGATAGACAATATGCGTTTGGTTCCCGATCACGGTCATTTGTGTCAAAGAAAAAGTCTGACGATCGGAAGGTGCCCGAAATTGTCCGGATCGGGGCGACTGTTCGCGAACGTACGCGCATGCACATGCTGAACGACGCGTTTGACGAACTACGGAAAGTAGTTCCCCAACAGAACCTCGGCGACCACCAGAAGCTGTCCAAGATCGCCACTTTGCGCCTGGCCATTCAGTACATCTCGTCTCTGATGGGCACGCTGCAGAAAGAGGGTGTTGAGATACGGAAAGTCCGTGGTCACTGTGTCGGCGACCGCCGAGGCAAGCGACGGAAGACGGCGAATAAGTGCGACGTTGCTTAGCAACAAACTGATGATGAATATTTCAATACATGTAGTTGTCCTCATTTTATTAAAAAAAACACCTTGTGATCAATGTTTCATCGCATGGAGTATTAAATTAGTAGAGAGTTAATTAGAGATGTGAAGGATTCATCTGATATGCAGAAAGTCGTTACACTATGACTGACTGCTGCACATTAGCCCGTACCAGTAGCGGCAATCAGTTGGGTCGAACACCCAGCTAGAAATCCAGACAACCAGCACATTTTTAGATCTAAATCATTGCATAACTGTCATCAACTTTCAATCTTGGTTGTAAACTTTAATATGAGATGCACGTGAATAAAATGATACAAGCGATAGCCGCCAATTGCCGTGAACTCCCGGCATAAATATTAGGACGTATCGCAGACTATCTGAGGATATGAAAACATATCTGATGAACGTTTCCTACGGCGGCCCGGTAACGCTGATTTCCGGTGATATGGACGTATGGCGCGCCCGCCTCCCGCAGCCCCTGTTGGCTCCTGCGCCCTCAGCCACCCAGGTTTCACCTGCCGTGAAAGGACCAGGCACTTTTTGTATGTTTCTTGCGCTTAGTAACCAAAGATCATTGTTGTCATACAAGACTTTTTGCGATGCGGTGTTTTTGAATTCGGATCCGCTTTTCTACTGATAATCTACTTTTATGGGATTTTAATTGCTTTATGTTAATTATGTTGATAAAATGTAGTTACGCTTATCGCAGAAAGCGTTGTGTAATTTATGCATTATTATAAATGCATAATTCCTGTTTCAAATTTCGACTTATCGCACATAATTCTGGATTGAATTTGAATATGACATGGTATGATTTTAATTGTTACTAGCATGAACCTCATAAAGTCTGTCTTAAAAGTACACTGAGCCTTATGCTAACAAACGCTCATTAACTTTCTTTTGTCATAAACATGTACTCATTTCATTGGCATGTCCGAGCAGCAATAGATTGTTTTGCCTTTTTAAGAATTATGTTAATAAAATATTTTGAAAGATCTTAATTTGTGAATTATTTATTTTAATGACCGTATGCTCCATCGGACAATAATCGTACTGGAAACTTGATTTACATCCTCATAAATAGCCAGCAGGCAAGCAGGTTATTATTTACTAGACGGTTTAAAGGGCGGGTGTACGATATTTTATCATCTATTTTGTAAACATATCAATGAAAATGGTATTTTATCGTCAAATAGAATGAAATAGAAACATAACGCTGAAATATTTCGTAAAATACGTCAAAAAGTATTCACGATATGTACCGATTAAAATGTTGACTGCGACCAAAAGTCTGTATTTAGATATAGACATTGTCTTCTAAAACTCGGAATCCAGGTTATTCTGCCTTGAAGCGAAATAATATTTCAGAAATAAATCTCTTAAGGTTTTGTAAACGGTACATTTACTTTTTTTATCTTATAGATAATTTTTGAGTTTTATAATTACTTACATCTTATACCGTCCGTTTAAATTAGCTCGCAGGCATAATTGCAATTTTATAATATTATTCATATTCGAAATATATATTTTATTATTAAAGCCTTTGTATGTGGTTATTAACCAAAAGTAATAGCTTTTCGTTAAAACAATAGATGTTTAGATATATAAAATAGCAAAATGTGACTGTAATTTTATTTATGCGTCTTCTGTCATTTCCACGAATGCGTCTTTAAACATGACCAAGAGTCGATGCGGTACCATGCAGCCATTGCCGTACTGTGGACAGATGGGCAAAAGTCGTCACCTTAGTGCCACGTGCGGACGCCATTTCTCATAAACGACAGTTATCCTGTCATCTTTGATCACCAAGTCGCTTTGATCTGGATTCCAAGCTCTCAAAATTGTAACAGTGCACAATTGGAGAGGTTGAAATGGCTTTAAGAACGATGTTCTAATCAAGGGGTATCAATTGTTAGTCATTCCACAGTGGCATTAAAAGTCGCGACCTCCCAATGCCCACGTCTTTAGATAGTATTTTCATTCACTTCACGTTCACTTCACTTCTAAAACATAAACGAGCACTTATAATATTCAATTTCATTGTTGTATCTTTTAAATTGAAGGCAAAGGCCCTATTTACACAATTTACATAACACTTGCGTCTCTGTTTGACAACAACGTGTGTTGGTACCTAATATTACCGTATTTGTTGTCACGAGTAAAACAACATACATCAGGCCATTGTGCGTGTTTATTCAAAACTACCGGTACAGTTTACTTTAAAAAGAATTATTCTTCGTCCATAATAAATGCGGGTACTGCATGGTGAAAACATATTTCTCCAGATAACTAGATCTTGATTAGAAAAGTTGTTATTTTTCATTAATTTAAAACGCGTTGTGATTAAACTTTCTGGCAATCGTTACATTAGGGCCTACTGTTGATCAATTTTAAATTAATTCACAAGTCCTTTTGTCAATATTTTAATCATTCAAAAAATGAACAAAACGGTGAACCATTTTTAAGGTTGTCTTAAATATCTTTTTGATTGAAAGCACGCGACTGCCTCGCGCGTCAAAAGCCGTTTAATCTTCTGCGCAACGACAGAATGTTGGGACGAGCTATTATAGAGATGGCAACACTATCCCCCCTTCCAATGATGTTATATTAAGATAATTATCTAAATTTATCGAAGAGGTTATAATAATGGCCATAAAAGTGCAAACCCTGGTTTACATGACTGCAGGGGTCTATTTATTGGTAAAAGCACCACTTTATTTCTTTCAAAGGCATTTGATGTATAGTTTGCATTGTGGGTTCAATGGGCGATCAAAAAGCAAAAGTGATTTTAGTATTTTAACAATGTTTTGTGTCAAACGAGTTGAACAGAACACAATTAAGGCTCTAATCAGTTTCCCGTGGACATGGTTGTTGGAACAACGAGTTTAAGTAATTGGTTATTTTTTGTGTTTACCTTGTTTTGTTCCATATCACATTTTCATAAAGTGCCAATGATTTTAAAACAATGAAACATCTCACAGACAACGTCGTTAAATAAAGAACTTAAAACATTTTTTTTAATTATTTGATTAATTCATTTGATAACGTTATAAGTTTCATTTTATTATGCGCGTTTATAAAACTTAGTGTTATTGTGTGTTTTTATTTCCAAAAACATAAAGGTATCAAATTTATATTAGTAATAGAATAAAAGTATATTTAATTTGAACATTGTTTGCTTGTTTTGTGGGTACGTATACATTCTCGCACGTGCTTATTCGTATGTTATTGATTTTAATTTATCATTATAAATGTAAAAAAAAAGAATTTTAATAAATCTATAAGCGTTACGCTAGTTTCAATGTTGGGTCGTTCGTTCAAAGCGTGCTGTCGGGTGATAGATGAGATTTCTATCGGTTTAGCTACATTTATTTTCTCTAATGAGGTGGCGACTGTGGCATTTGGAAAAAAATATTGAAGTACAGAAAATTGCGACTAATTATGTAAATTGAAAATGTGACGGAAAGGTCTCGAGCTCTCCACGCGACTTCTGTTGAAATAACAAAAAAGTTCCATTCTTCGACCCAGCAGACAATACGGGGACTTAACCTAAACCTGTCCATTAATCGAGCAGGCTGACGAGCTGATTTATTTGGTGATGGGTTCGATTCGGATCCCCATTCAAGCACAGCGAGACCTATTGAAAAACTCTTTCAAAATCTATCAGCAAGGCGAACTAATTATGCATACCAAATTTTAACATTATACAAAAATCTCTGAATTTCAATGATTCCTAGAGTCTGCACGAAATTTTGAGCACGTGTAAAGCGTTAATAAGGCCTTAAAGATGTTTTCATATGCAAAACTCGGTGGCGAGATATGAAGCGAGGAAGATCTGGACTGATGGCTCTCTCTGAGATAATTGAGATAAAATTTAGGAATCAATGCCCGAAAAGAATAGACACTTAAGATTCCTGGTACCGAAATTGACGACCGTATATTTTTGCCTCGACGACAGAACGACTTCAGCGCCCGCGAATGACGGGGGAGTTTCCAGCCGGAAGCATCTCTCCATAGGAAAGCAGGGAAGCACCGGAGTATCACGTGCGCTTGGCATCACCACTTGAACCCCGTGCACCGAACGATGGGATTTGGGGATTTACAGAATGCACTCTGAAGCTTTTCAACGATCCTCTAGAAATCTTATTTCAGTGCGTAACATTTGGGACACGCAACAACAAGGTATTAGAGTTTGATGTCATTTTTCGGACGTGATGGTTGGTGTCAGTGCGTTTATATTTGCCCTTACAGTGAATATCAAATTGTCAGCAGATATACCACATGCCATACCACAATATTAGTCAAGGTAATTAAATGTGCATTATAATTTAAAATTTGAATTTGTTAATATTGATGGTGATTTTAGTCTGAAATTTGAACTTGCTAATCTCCCTGCAAGCCCAAAGGTTACTTAAATATGAGAATTCCCAAACTGACGCGCAATCAAATGCACGCCTTGGACTCTGCTTCGCTTCGTATTAAAGATTCATTAATGTCCATTTACTATTTTTATATCAAAATAAAAAAATCAAGGAGCTTGACCACTCGAAATTGGTTTTTCGTCCAGGTGACCACTCCGGACAATTTCGGCCAATGGTTGACCGCTGACCGTGCGCACTATTTCCTGCCCATTTTGACCCTGTGTCCGTCAAGTGACCGGTCCGGAATGGTGCTGTTATTGTCCAGCAGAAACTCCACTTATCAAATAGAAAGACCCGCGATGACCAGTAGTCATTGGCTATTGTTATGTTACTGCACGTCCGCTGCAAATCGCAAGCTAGGCTCAAAAATGACCGATTATTAATACATACACTCATTAAACCCCACGACCTTTAACCATATTAAAAATTTCGGCAAAAACTAATCATAAAAGAATGGAAAATGGACGAAACGCGAACACAGTTTGCCTGGTGTATAAACACAGCGCTCGTGCTGGGGCGTCAACCACGCGACTTTGTCGTCCTAACACAGGTTCATACAGTGCCATACACACATACCCTGACTGAAGCACGCGTGCTAATCCCACTGATCTTGTGAGTCAACAATCTTTAAAAATGACTTTTCGTCATTTGACCGATATCAAAACGTAAAGAATATCACTTACAAGCAATATAATATAGCATAAGCCTATCTAGCCTGTCTTTTTAGAATGTCTCCTGTGTTTACTGTCAGTGATTTGAGCTGGAAACTAATCCCGCAGGAAGCCGTAGAACAGATGGCGCTGCATGTATATGTTTGTTATGGACATGGAGGTTTAGTGTGCGGACGATACGGGTCATTGTGGGTGACGCGCCAACCCGGGTCAGTTCGGGCCACCGCGCCCTCGGACCTTATGAAGATTCATTTGTACCTGCGGACACCCCTTGTCTAAATCACTTTGATGTTTGTTTTGAAATGAAAACCCTCATTATGAAGACGGTGTATAAACACCTATCTGTTTGTATTACTGGAGTAGCGAAACATCTAAGGGCTTCTAAACGTTATGAAAATAATTCACGATTTATAGAAAGCTCAAACAGATGTAGTAATTTAACCGAAAAAAAGTTTTATTCAAACTCATCATTTCGTCATGTCCCGTGAAAACATGACAGTTGGACAATAACTGTTCGTCTGAGAAGCATGTGTCGTGACGTAATTGTACCGTTTCAAGGCCTGGCGTCAGTTTCAACTTTCACTTGCTGGTAACAATACCTCGACAATTGTTCTTGCCTTTATATCTGCTGTCAAGCACACAATGGACAGCAACTGAATTGAAAGTTTTGTTGAAATTTTATTTTCTTAAATTACTTCCTTTATTGAACACCCGTTAAAAGAAGTTAAAACTCTTTACCGGAAAATCTTAGAAAAATACTCCATACGTTTTAAGTTTGACATAGAGATTTAGTCCTGGAGAGCGGTAATTGCTGCTAATGGCCGCTTGTGCTAATCAATTCTCATGCCTCCTAACATTAGTATCTTTAAATAGCATTTAACTGCCGTAAAATTAGAAAGTTGGGGAATAAATGCGACTGGTGACCCCGCCTTTTTAAAGTCATGTTTGGGTTCGCTGTAAAGTCCGAGGGGCTACTTTAGGTCATCGTTTAAGCCCGCTGGACAAGTTACGTCAGTTTGTGGGGCTTGGAAGAAGGCGTTAAGTGCCCGGTGCCCCTTTAAGAGGATTGAAACGGGTAATCTATGACTAATTAAATCCCGGTGCTTCACAATCGCTCTCTATAGAACGTAATTATTTTCAAAACTTAATTGAATATGAAATGAAATGAAAATAGAAGCACTTGACAACTAATTCCGGACAGTTACGGTTCGTTCAGGTGCCCGCTCGGACATTGGGTCCGAATATAGAAGGCAACGTGCAGATTATGAACAAAGAAGCAAATGCGTCTTTGATGCGATTACATTTGTAGTACCGAGTCCGGCATGCGTTGTTATGGTCAATCGGCAGTATAAACATTGCTTTTTGTGCTAATACGTAGACAGCTTCATTAAGAAATAATGTTACTCACAAAGTATGTTATAATGTAGAAGGACATATTCTAATTTTAAGCAAGACGACGCTCAGTAGTTTTTTTGTATTGTCATTTTTAAGCTACTTTCTTGTGCATTTCTGTATTTATATATTTGCAAGACAACGTATTCTATCATATCCCCCTGACGATCTGACCGAGGTGGGGACGGCTGGCCACAGAATCCGCTCCTTTTCTTCCTGTGTGCCGGCGCCTGTATAATGTCCCATAATGCTGCTGGTCACGGAACGCTCGGTCACAGGCAGACTCGGCGTCTCCCGGCGCAGCATCCTCGCCAACATCAGACGACATTAGCGTTCAGTAAACAAGCTCTCTGGGGTTTTGTTCTTTGTCGGATTAATCGGTAAATCAACTGCAGTGTCGTTGTTGTTTACAATGGACGACTTTTTGCAGTATTTAAGTTTTTCAACTTTTTGTCGAGTGTTGTGATTTGTTTGCGCGCAGTCATCATAAAGTATGCACCATACCGACACGTACGGCCTGCCGGCCATTAGGTCCGTGCATTGCGGCCGTGTCGTGCTGAGAACGGTGCAGTAACTGGGGAAACATCAGAGACTCAGGACCCGAGTCCGCCCGAGTGTGTCCACAACATAACAATGCGACCTCTTGATCCCTCGACGCAAGTTTAGACCATAAACTGCTTACTTTGAGCGCCACCCAAGCGACATGATTCGATGCTGGTCGCGGAACCCGAGCATAAAACTTGCTTAGCATTCTTTCATTGTCCACTAACTTGCTTTTCATGCTCATTTGATACCAGCACGCGCAGGCGAAATTTTGGAATAAATCATTTACTGACTCTTTATGCACGGGATTAAAATTTATCGAATAAAAGAAATCGCTTTGCATTAAGCTTGTCAACGAGAAAAATCTGTCTTAAATCACTCTTGGTTTAGGCCGCAATGCATTTTGCTTTTTAACGATTTAGGAGATGACTTGATAAAAAGTAAATTTCCTTATCTTTTAAGGCATAAATTAAATGCCAAATAGATAAATGTCAACACATAATAGCCACTTGAAAGAGTTAAAGGATAATTGTATCAAAATACCCAGCTAAAGTAGTACTCTGCTCTTTTTGAATAGTAGCCTGTTTGTGCGGACCATGCTTTTAGTATGAATTTATTCATGAATCGCCACTGGATATCACAGCCTATATACTTAAACTGATAGTTTAAATAAATATAATGCACCAAAACAAACAGAAATAGAATGGAAATTTTATGTAAATGCGCAGGTACCAGAGATATACCGCCCCTTAACAATTGACACGAATGTCCGGTGTCCGGGCTAACATTTCAATGAGTTCCCATACAAATACTAGCCAATTCTAGCAAATAGTCCTTTCCTGAAGCCCCCAAGCGATGTCTGGGTATCAAATTTATATCCATTTAATAACTGTGGCTGCTCACAGTGGACTAGATAATGTGCATCCCGAGTTCCTAAAAGCCGGCGCCCGGGGTAAGAAGCACCCGACGCGGACATAAACAGGCAGATGCATCCTTTGGAGAGGATTTTGCAGCGACCTTTGATCTTTTGTCCGCTTATGACCCAGATTATTGTTAATAATATTGATGCCCAGTCGCTCTCGAGTCCAGCTCTTCAGATTGTTCAAGCGGATTCAGATGTGCTGCGACAATTGTGCAACTGTTATGGTCAGTTGCAAGCCGCCTAAATTGTTGTTTGCGGCTTTGATCGACGCTTCTTAAGGATATAAATGAAGTATTAAGGCAGGGTCGATGCTCGGGTCATTAAATGTCAAAGTTCGGGATACATTATGTTTTGATATTCGAGTAACGACTTAAATTAAGCGTATGAGGAACAAAACCATCCGACAGTTTACGAGCGTTTGACCTCCGCCGAATAACAAAGCGCAATGTTGTGTCAAAGCGCGGACACATTACAAATGCCGTGTTTTTTTCTTTTCTTGTAGCATATATGACGTATATCTAGAATTAAATTGTCAATCTAAATGCGTGTATCAGCTGTATCCTCATCACTATGGAAGTTTGATTTTGTGATTTAGTAATAATTGAAAGCAATTTTCACAGCAAGATCATTTTGAATTGCCGACTGTTGGTGCTTTACCAACTTGTGTGTCCGTGACATGTTCATAGAAACGGAGAGCGCTTTGTCTTCGGTCGCATCTTCAATTCATTATGACGATTACCTTGTCACATATCTCAGAGCGGCGCAAATGCTGATGACCATGTAACTGTCCGCCAATAAATACTGGTCATTGTAGACGTGCACTCAGCTGCTATATGGCTCCCATCTAGGACTATTTATCACAGTCGGAGCCCCGATTGTCCACAGACAAGTGCATCCCCTGACACGACTGCACCATGTAAGCAGATCGGACCGCCATTGTCGTCCTGTGCTCTATGGGAACGCGTCCTAAATGCAATCCACTACGTCTCCATGTGGCATCTTTGTCACCCACAATGCAAACAATTAATATTCGTCACAGGACGTAAAAAGGATGTTGCAAGCGACATGTCACAATTTGCACGGTAATAATTGTTATTTCTCTTCACCGATTGTTCGCTGTGTAAGACCTGTAACCCCATCCGGACATTGGAAGCAGGGGTCCGGGCTCCGGCCTTTCACCTGTGTGCATACGTCACTGCCACGTGTCAGCCGGGAACCTGTCAGTCCACCAATACACTATATGACATAATTGGCGTTGACCAATGAATGCAGTTTTAACAACCGGTCTTGTAGGTGTCAAATCAAGATGGGATCCATCTTAATCAAGATGAGGAGAGTGGCAAAAAAACTGGACATTTTCACGACGCCATGTTTATTCAAGCGCTATTATTTTAGAAGGTGTCGCAAAACACTTGTACACGGCAATGGCATGACCTTTGCGAAAGTAAACAGAAAAAGTACCGTAAATTGCCACTCGTTTGCGCGCTAATCCATCAAGCTAATTTGACGCGCTTGTACAGTCAATCAACTGCAAGTCGTTTGGAGACTTCAACAAACAACCTAGAAAAAGTAACACATGTGAAAGCCAAATGCCAAATATATCATTTTGTGCCACATTCATCTTTTTGCAAGGCGAACTTGAACTATGAACATAAAAATCATGATTTATGGCATTTGTTCCATCGAAAATAACGAGACAGGCTGTATAGTCATAACAATACAACGTAAAGTCGACGTACGTCATAAATAGCTAAATACGATCAAACGCCGTCCTCGATGATCTAAAATACCACGATACATCATTACTGGCGTGTTCCAAAAAACTAAAGTCACAAAACTGGAACAAATCACCAGCACGAGGTCCCCACGGTGTCTCATTAGGGCCATAAACCCGGCCCCGCCTCTCTATTATCCGGTACTAACCCAAATTTTATGGTCGGCACGTGCTCCCAGAATCCTCAGCTGCCCTTCGCACCGGAACTGGTTCGTAAAACGTTCGACAAACTACAAGTGCGATTGTTTTTGAATGAAGCACGCATGTAAAGCGGCATGTACTTAAAATAAAAATACATACGAAAAGTAGAACAATAACATATAATTAAACTGTATTTTGAGGTTAACATAGCATTTGCAACGTGTTATACGTTTTAAGATTTTCACTATTTGATCTGATATTTATGTTGTTGTTTTTTAAGATAAAAAATATAACCCTGGAATACAATATTATCTCTGAACAACACGCTAAATCCAAAACGTCAAAATGTTGAGTTTTTACGGGAACGGGTGCCGGCTTTTAAAATTTTCTTTTAAAATGACACAATTTGTAATGTTCGTTCAATGTGAACTCCACAGGATTTATCCAATGAAAACTTAAAGTGTATTCTCAGTTTACGGAAAGGCCCGAGTAGTTACGGTTGGTGTTAATTGTCATTATAATTTTCAACTGGAATGTAAAAGGTCTAAGTCTTTCATTTTAATTTCAAAAAATATTTGCCAAAGGTATTTTTATACTTTACTCCTACATGATGGATTAATAAAATTACAATTAAACAGTCGTATATTTTATTAAAAATGAAAGAAAAATGTTTAATGAATGTAAAATACATATATTAAAAAATGTTAGTTTTTTTCATTTACGGGTGCCGGCTTTTAGTATTTTCCTTATGCCGTTATTGACTTTGATTGCCATAGTTTAATCATACTCTATTAATTACATATGCAAGAGGATTGGGTTACAAGTTATTTTATAATTAATTCCCTTTCTCCAAATTTATATTTACAATCAATATCAAGATGGTAAACTTTAATGAAAGCAGAGCAGACTATAACTGTTATGAACGTACAAACGCTAATAAAATTAACGGGAATATAAAACCAAGCATTTGTAGTTTTGATTCAACACGACGAAGAAATTTGGAAACGTTTTTATTACTGTTCTTATAGTTTTATCTGTATTAACTTATGTTAACGTTTTAAAAAGTTTACAGTTGAAACCTACTTGTTTACATGAAAAGGCACACGACAACTTAATGAGCGCAAATGTTTGAACAAATATACATTACACATTAAAAGGCTATTCTCTGTGGTATTAAAGAAAACAAAACAGTAAGTCCAAAATCTCTTGTCCAGTTTCTCCATCATGATATTAAGCAGAAGTGGCTATGGCTACTGATACTCCAAGACCGGCAGGTGACTAAACGGAAACATTGTCAAATGAAGATAAATGACTGACCTGTGACAACAAAATACCAATATTTGCAGACGGTAGACAAGACAACGCACGTGGCGGTAATTTACCAGACGACAAACTCTACATCGCGCCACGTGCTAGCAGATTACTCCGCGTGGTCCACGCGACATCGGTAACCCAACACCGCTGGTCAGCCTGGTCAGTAAAGGCTGGACAGTTGACTTTGGCCTGCTGGGTGGCTGAAAAACGAGCCAACTGACCACTGAAAGGTCATACAGGGTGTTAAATCTGAAAATGAAACCAGTAATTTCGTTAATACTTCCATTTTCTTCTGTGTTATCAAGTCAAACAAATTTTGTTTATGCAGTGCAAGGTGGTGCTTACTACAGGCATGCGGCAAGCTGGAGTTTGGCCATAGGTTGATTCAGGCCACGTACTCGAATATCTCATCGCCGTAATGTAGTCTTCATGTTCAAAACTAAACATGATAACCTATTTCTTAACTTAAATTCGAAGAAAACGTTAAAGATATACACGTACTGGTAAACACGATCTCTAGCTGGGCTTGATCCGTGTTTTGTGGATATGATTCTATTTAAATTATCAAACAAGTTTATGATTCAGATTACATGTATTTTAACAAGACTGTATATTGGTTTTCATAGGATGTTGAGTTTCCCGAATGTTTGTTGGTCTGCCACTGTACGCCATATGACAGTTTGTCCGACCTAGGAGGTGGTAATAAAACACCGGCTCTGACAGAAAATCAAACCCCAACACAAAGCTGACCGAGTGGAACGTGTTATATGAATGCTCCTTTACCTCAAATTTAATATATTATGCGAAATTTTGATAACTCGAAATGAGTGATATTAAGTTTTTGACAGGCGCATTATGTTTTCGGTTACATGGTACATGACCTAAGACCCTTTCTGTAACAACCCAAAGCCCGCAATTAGCCGAAAGCGAACCGTATTCTATACATGGTATGGGCGCCCCTAGGACAATCTAGAGCACAATACACACTGTCACTACACATCAACTTTATGAAAATTTGTATAAAATTCTAAAGCCCCTCTCGCAAGGAATCTTTTGTTTCATCCTAATTTATTTTTACGCCGTTACACCTGCATCGCCGACGTTGAAGATTTGTCGCGTTTTACCCCGCATAGTTGGAAGTCACTAGTATCTTCCGGGCTCAAAGACAGCGCTTTCATAGACGTGGCTACGGAATAATTACTGGTTTTGAATTGGAAAAGTCGTCAAAGGGCGGAGTTCCGAGATGGTACCCTGCTCTGTAATTAATATCCCCAAAATCATGGCGATAAATTTTCCCCGGAGCCATGCTGGGATCCGCTTCCAAGTCACGTTTGATTACCCTGGGCAGAATTTCTATAAAATTTGATCCCATATTTTCTGCTTTATGCACTTTTTTAATATTCCTCTTTGCTGAAAAAAATAATTCATATTGTCTTAATATGCATTGTTCTCTGTAATTAGGGAATTTTTTGTGCAATTGATGAAATCCATAACGTCAATTGCGCTGTGAATTAACGGTATTTTAGGTTGTATGCGTAATGTTTTTTATTAACGACAACCTGACATTGTTGTGTTTGAATTCATAGGTTAATAACAAGGGCTCGATTGTACTGCATTACGCAAAACCATGGCTTTGTTTTCGTTCATTTATTTTTATTGGCGAATATTATCGCAAAACTGTATTCTCTGAATAACGGGCAACCGTAATTGGTAACTGTTATAAAAGGTTATTTCTTTTATGGCAAATTGATAAATGCACTATGACTCTAGCAACGCATAAGGACTTGTCTTATGAACGTAACAAAATATTTGCTGGGAAAACAGGCGACTTGACATTCATTTAATTTTGTCATCTCCGCAACAAAAAGCATTGTGTACCACACGGTCCTTCCCGGGCCGCGTTGATTCGATGTATACACGATGAGACCAGAAGGAATGATACCGGGCACCGGCCTGCAAATTCGATAAACACCTTACCTGACAAACGTCTGTTATGTTTGACGCTCGGATTTGTTTACACTTGTTGACATTCGTCACCTTAACAACGGGATTGCCCGTGTTATGTCACATGGCAACATTTGTCAAGAAATTTCGAAAAATGTCAATTACAGAATGTGTTATTTTTTGTAGCTGAATGCGTTCATAGGGTAACAAACGATAATTGATCAGGCTAGTTAAGAACATTTTACGGTGGTTAAAGAAAATCTAACTTGGTTACGGACTTTCTAATTGATGGCGTTGTTAAAAACACGAAGTCATAAGACGAGAAAAAGTGGTATTCATCACCTTTATAATCTCATAACATGTATCACCTTGTTGGAAACAAGTAATGTTAAATATATATTTTTGCAAAGCTAAAATAATTCATAAATATTTAAACAAGATAGCGAATATGACAAACAATCATCGTATTCTTTATACAGGCATGTTATAATCAAGATAAAAAAATCATTAAACTATAATAATAAAAATCTGCAACGCAAAATCGACAATAACAAGCGAAAAGTAAACTTTTGTTTATTTATTATATGTATGTGCTTTTGGTTTAAGTTCTTCCAACTCTTGTTTTTTTCGCGATTTTCACTTCCAGAAGTCAGTTCGTTCAGTACGGCACTGTATTACAAACTGGCGCGTGCACTGAGTGTCGTCTGCGGCACTGTACACCTGTCCCGCGTTCACTATCCATCAAGCGCTGCGACAACACGACACCAGAAGACATTAACAGCAATAATTGTCATAATCTCAAAGACTTTATAATAAACTGCAGAATCGCGTTCGCAACAAAAAAGTAGTCAAAATTGATTAATCACCAAAATGTTGCTTTCTCGGTGCAATGAAAGTCGCTATAATTCGGAAAAAGGCAATTTAATCCTTAAATCACAAGGATCTCGAGTGTTGGCGTCTAACCCAACAACTGATACTGTCAACGCGATTAAACCATAGGTCTGTGTCGCCAATTTCTCGATTTCCCATTTCGTAGTGCAGTGTTAAAACTTAGAACCGCCTCCATTTGTTGTCATATGAATCGCTAAAATTACGTTAGTACCTGATATTCTAACTATGAAAATATTTCTAACAAGAAAGGGATTATAATCATTCACATAAAGTATTAAATTGCCAATCAATTTCTGCATTTCAGCATGTGCTTCATCAATAAGATACATTTGAGCATTAGGCCCCACACAAAATGGCGCCCGTCGTGTCTGTGTTAATGCAAAGTTACGCTCATAAACGGTCTCTTCTCTTTGTTTTTCACTATCATTTAATCTTCATACCCATTTAAACCATTAGCCGTTTCCAGTTTTTAACGTAATTGTGAATCTGTTTTTCTGTTTGATCTTAAGCGTTCGAATAAAAATTAAGTCATAAGTGTGTGTCACATGACTTGCCTAACAATATTTGATAGATGTATATTTGTTCTTAATCGCCTATTTATTATCCGTGTTGCCTACATTATACATTGGGTAAACACGCGTCATGTTCATGTGCTTGATTTGTGGATAGCCCGATTTGTTATTTCATTAATTTTGACATTTTTAATACAGCGGCAAAAGGCAAAAAGGTTAATTTTCTGTAGTATACTAAGTATCACATGACTCTTAAAAAGATACTCGGCGATGCACTACCTACACTTTATTACAAGTATTTCTTGTAAGCTGAAAAAGGTAGTAAACGAAACACTTTCTGAAATTATGTTTTTTTACTTCCGGTTAATGGGGCTGCATTCCAGAGCCATTGAAGACACGTGTGCGTGTTTTCAATATAAACAACAAACCGTTGTCTTGTCAACACATTTCTGCCCCCAGAAATTTGATCCGCCATTTTAAGCGCACTATCAATTTTCAATTTCAAACTCGAATGTTTTGATCGCTATCGGTGTCGGAGTAAGCAAGTGTCCGCGCATCTTATCGTTAGCCGATCTGACACACGACAATCTATTTTACGTCTGCTGTACTTACCAAACAACATTTGCATTGAGTTTGCTTCATGGGGCAGAAGACATCCGCGTGGACAAGTGTCAACGGTCAAGTCGGATTTGGCATCATTAAAGTCACCAGGGCTGACATACGGGACGTACAGAAGACATTTCAATGCAGGGAACCGCCACAAAGATTAGTTTCAGACACCTGCATAAATATCTCATCGAATTGGGATTTGATGACTCAAACTCTTAAACATATCAAGTTGCAAATAAGCAGAATCAGGTGGAAATGAAATTAAAAGTGTAACCTCGCGACTCTGCAACATAAAAACATACCAACTGTAAGGTAATTACCACCAGTAACTGTCGTCACTTTCATTCACTACGTTTTTGCGCGTAGCAGACGACAACGACCACCAAGACGCCGCTGTATCGTTTTGCACGTAACTGCTCGTCTACCGTCGTTTGGTTCTTGACGATTGTCTTCTGCCGCAGCAATTATCGCGTCTTCGCGTGCGTGTCGCGAGACCATAGCTTACCGCGAGCGCCAGGAAACTTATCATTATCGCAGCGATTATAACACGCCATGGCTCGATCACGCAACGATTTCGGTAAGATTTCGGGATGGTGTTTCCCCGCGACTTCAACGCCTTCGCATCCTATGTACTTATGCCTGAGAGTACTTACCATACATCACGAAGCACGTCGGCGATAAGTGTATCATCTGATACATCTTCAGCAGCCGACAAGATCTTTCAAAAGTAAAAAAGTTGAACAGAGGCTACGGGATAACATGCTTCTTCATACACCATTTACAGATTTTATCCTTACCTAATTACCCTGTTTAAATTACTAAATTGCCCGGCACAGTCGTAAAACCTCGTCATTTAGGAGTCGCTAGGGTAACATCTTCCTTTTAAGTACAATTGGATTAAATTAAATTAAACGTTACCGATGAAAACAAAACGACATGAAACATTTTATATAACGGGTATTTAAGATCGTCCGTTTGTTTGAAGAGGTATCCTATGTACAGGTGCTTCCAGTGACGGCTCGAGATGGTGTATCGTTGAAAACAGCGACTCCTGCAGGGTTTTATGTAAAGCTGAAAGGCGGGTGGATGAAACGCGTACATGGTCGTGCAGGAACAGGGCGAAGCGTAAATCAAAAGCAACGGTTCTTGGCATTGGATTGAATGAGTTATTTTTCTGGCGGTCTACATTGTCATGTTCTTAGACCAAATATGCTAATGGACAAAACCAGCCCATGTATTTCATTGTACCGTTTTCTTAATGTAAAACGGGTTAAAAGTCGGACATCAATCATGATTCTGAAATAAAATGAATAAACAAAATGTTTGTTGAAAAAAAGATAAGCATCTCTCGAGACTTTGTCAGAACACATGTACCCTCACGGACCTAAATCTTGATAATTTTACAATGGTGCCCACTACAAGATCAAATCATGCGATTATGTTTCGTAAATGCTTTACCAACACCCTTCTGACCCTGGAAGATAACCGAGTATTATTTGGCTGTTAAATATGACAAACCTCCTTCCTGGGAAATATGGGCTCGCCACGTGCGTCCTTCACAGAAACAACAAACAAAATGTAGCAGACGATAATTTCAAAATGGAACGGAACCGCAAAACACGCCCTAAGAAAAATGCGGGTCATTGTCTTTTGATGGTAATGAATCTTGAGTTTCAAAAACGTTGTTACAGCAAAGATCAAAATCATTGAGGAACGTTTAAGCATATAAGGGTACAACTGCGTTTTATTAATTAATTCTCATGAATAAAAGCGATTACCGTTGCAAGCCCATATACAGAAGAAAGCCAAGTAGTTCGTTATCGCTCAACGCAAGTGTTCAAATTGCTCGTGACTGTAATTTCAATGACCCCGCAGAAAAGAGTGCGTATTAGAAAGTGGAAATATGATAACATTCACATATTTTTCTGTCAAAGTAGCACTTAAAGCATCTATACTGACTGTCGGAACAAAACAAAACAAACGGATTGGGTATCTCATCCAATCGCTTCTTTAGCACGTGCAGACGTGAAAAGCTGTTTATTGTTGCTGTAATGCATATAGAATAATATTACGTTAATTTGGGGGCTTATCGTCTTCATCGGAAACACGACGCGTCGATGTTTGTGCTCGAGAAATCTCGTATAATTCAAAATAACATCTCTAATACTGTTAACATTAGCACTTGAAAAAACAAACAACTCCGAGTCACTCAATATCTAGACAAGTCTCAAACAAGAGAAACATTCGATATGGCACAGTTCCGTTCATCAAGGTAAATAATGACAGAAAACGGATGTCGGTTTCAAAATTAGCGTTTCTTCATCACCTCAGGCAACGTGAAACGTCTGTCGTCAAGATGCACGGACGTCCTGCGAACGGACACAATTACGCACTGGCGTGCGTCGTTCGAACAATCACAGATCACTTTCAGTATGTCATAAGGTCGCGTTAGTTCGAATTTCAAATATCGAAGACGTAAGCGATAAAATAGGGTATCTAGTCACGTGACGGTCGCGTGCTCATTAAACGGAAGCTGCGAGCACACGATAATTACGTCAGGTTGCTTCATCTAATATTGACGAGGTGAAACAGTTATTGGAGGAAGGAATACTCTTAATATGCCTAAAAATCAATGTTATTGCCCTATGCACAAATTATCATCTAATTGTAATTGTAAGATGGTTGCTTCCGAATTGGCGTTATTCCTTTGTAATGTTTCACAAGCAGTCGCTAACGAAGATAATTGGTAATAATAAACTTGTTATTTGTCCCAGGTCAAAAATATTATTTTTGTCTGTGTGGTGTTGGTTGAGAAACACATCTTTGATGAACTAAAACATTATAGTTTTTCATAGTAAGCCCTAGTTTTATGAAAAAGAAACATTACGGTTTGATGTTTTTAATCGCCTTCAGACACGGTCGTTTTTCACTAGTAGTTTTGCCTTGTAGTTTAAACGTCAATAGTTATTGTTTCTGACTGATTCGTGACTTTGGCTGTGAATGTTTTGTGATCATTGTGGTTGTTTCGCTGTGTATGTTGTTATTTTTGTTGTTGTTGGGGCTCTTGCTCGAGGTATTTGCCAGGAAACAACCCCTTTGTTCTATGCATTGTGTAAACTTTGCATTTGACTCGTCGTTTTCTTTTTACAGAGTGTCAAACTCTATTATAGGAAGAAATAATTGTATTCACTAATTTAGGAGATTTCGGAAAAATATCGATGATATCTCGCGACGGTCTTCGGACATAACAAAGGTTTTATCGATTCCAAAATCAGCGAACAGTCGGGGGTACGGCTAAACATTTTCTTGGATCGAGTCCCAATAAACGGCAACTTTCTTAGGGTCAAAAATATTGCTACATGGAAATCGGATATGTATTTCGGTCGCATAAAAGAATCGTTTTGAACGTTTTTTCTATACTATAATTAATTAGGAACGTCTGTGTCACATCATTGTTTGTAATTAATAGGACCAAAAAGCGTGATTATCAAACATATATAAAATCTTACGAGTATAAATAACAATGTGAACATCGACGAAGACTTCATATTATAAAACACTTCTTCCATCTTGTAAGACAGCAGCTATTTGCATCCCTTTTTTAAGCTTTGTTTAACAGAAGTTAGATAAATGTAATTTTTTTTGGAAACGTTTATTTAAATACGAATGACAAGCAGATTCGTTAACTTTCACTAACAGCATGGAGGTCTATGGTAGATTTAAGAGGGAACTCAACAAAACAGAAACCAGCATCATTGAGGTCACATTCAATTCCCTAAGACGTAATTTATGGCAATTGAGTGACAATGTTTTAGTAAAGTCATTTATTTTGCATGCGTCGTCGAGAAAGCATGCGCTGATTTGCAAATTTGCGCTCATATCCGCGAGCACCGGTCGCCCCGAGAAACGGCCGTCCATAGACTCGTGCTGTACCCGACCATAGGGCACGTGCACTTGACGCATAGAGTGACGCACACTTTGCTTCTATTTTCCGCCTACGACCCTGTAAATGATGTCTGATGTTAGCCACGTGCCCGACAACACGCGCCAAGCACGTGCGCCCCACGTGGACGAGTATAGGTAGGTTTCCGCCGCGATGAATACAGACGACCATGGCAGGTTATTTATAAGGCAACAAAGTCGCGTTCTGCACTGTTTTATGGCTCTTAAATCAGCCTTTTTAGGTAAAGAAACAAGTGTTTAGGTTCGGTTGGGCGAGTTTTATTGGACGGATGCAAACCCACCACACAAGCCCCCGTGCCAGAGGATTAATTATCGGTGAGGCGTTCAATGAGATTCAGATTGTTTTATTCGTCATTATTTAGTCATAAAAAGGACTAATCATAGTAAGTCCTGTCAGTTTTGATAAAAGTTAATGATTTAGAATCAAGAGAATAACCAAATTAAAACCGAATGAATAAGGTCGTTAAAACTGAAGATTAGTGGTATCTGCGCACTCTATGGTGCATTTGAAAGAAGGCATGCAGGGATGCTACAACAACAAACTTATAAAGGTTATGAAATTTCATGGACATATTTACACACAATGCCTTTTGCATGAAATGCGTGGACTAACATGGACAGCGACAATTCTTGGGCTCCTAACCGGAAATCGCTGTCGGCAATATGAGCCGACATTAGAAAGATGCAAGGCCACCAATACACGATATTAGCACCCGATTAGTCTCATTCAGGTAAACTATAAACAAAGTCTTCAGCTCTCTGCTTTCGCTTTAATCACCTTGTGGACAAGATAGCCGTCAAGTTGACAGATTAGGCCAGCATCAGCGTCTCTACCCATCACAGATCAAAGTGTATTGTGCGGTCCCCTCCGGTATCTCCTCCAAGCCGGACCACGGGGCACACCAGCGTTCTCGTTGGGACCCGGCGTTTGCCAATACCACTTTCACTTCGTGCTCAAACACCCTAACGAGGATGCTTGACTCTCGAGGGTCCGTTATAATAGAATATATTAAGATGTTGCGCATATAAATGGCTTGTTTTGTTGAATAAACTATCGAGTTTGTTATTGATGGAGAGGAGGGATCAAAGTATATAAAGAAGTCGGACCGGACACAACGGTGAATTAATGAAGTATTCAGTCTGGCTGTGTCTTTGACAAGTTCCGAGATCAGAACAAAGATTTCCCTCCTTGAAATTCCGAGCGTTACCAAACAGACAATCAAACAAACAATGGCGTGGTCATTACCAAAGGCAAAAGTACGAAAATGTGCACAGAATAATAGAAGTTTTTAAAGGGACTTTTAAACAGTTATCTGAGAATATACGTATACAACACTCGACAATGATGTCAGACATCAAACGAGCTAAGAATACACGAACCAATTTTTTTTAAGTTTTTATATATCATACGGAATTCGAATAGACTCGTTGCTATATAGAATAAATGGCGGAATTTGGTCAGATTCACCTTAAAGTGACTTCGGCAATATACTCGGCGTGCGACAGAAAATAAATTGCTTTTCATAATGAAGTATAATACAGGGTATCATTACTAATGTCACCAGTAAGGTCAACTAAACAAAATGAAATAAAAGCCAGCACACCAGTTTGGTGAACGGCTTGATCAGATTGAGCCGCCCTAATGTCCATTTGGTAAACTTCGGTCCACGTGGTTATGTCCATAAACCACTTGAGATCTGGTAATTCGATCCATGTCGTTTTAATGAACCCCCAAACCGCCTTTGATTTTAATTAAATTAACACTTTTCCGTTGAAGGGACAGCCCACAAAGGGTCGGTAGCGTTCAAGAGGCAGTAAATATTACACCGATGGACATCGCTAATTATGTTAGGTCAGAGTTAATAAAGACGAGCATTCGTACTGTCGGCCTAGAGTCTGGAGGCTTGAATACCTGATAACACTTTCTGCCCAGCAGACGACTCTAAATTTTCCCGAGCGCCGCCGGGAACGACAAGTTATTCAAATATTTAATTCTTTAAGAAGCTACATTATATTGTTTATTAATAAACAATTCGCGAAGCAGGTTGCTGATCAATATCTGTTGTGATGGCCCTTTGATGTTTCCGCTGTCGTCTGCTCGCAAGTGTTTGTTTCTCGTCTGCTGCGACGTCACGATTTCTTATTTCTCCGCACGCGAGGGGTGAAAACTAAACAAAGTCGCGTGACAGGGCAAATCAGGGCGTCTTTAAGGGTCCCAAAAGGACCTTTCATCTCTCTTAATTATTAAAAATAAGAATTGTGAAGACGCGTTTCCCAATTTCGAAAAAGGTTCTTGTTTAAAGGCTAGCGTTCATTTTTATCATTAATAAAACTACAAATAAGTAAACCGCGAAAAACTGTTCCCTGCCCATTTAATTAATTCATCAAAAGGCACGCGTTTGCAGGTTATTGAACGACAGTCACAAAATTGACCGTAAATTTTATGGCCACTGCATTGATAATGCATATTGGGATACTTTTATTAATATAAAAAGTGCACAACTGAAATTTATAGCCTTCCATTATTGGTTTCAATTATTCTTCTATAAACGTTAATGTTATAGACTCATAAACCATTTTTAAAGTTGAACACCGTGTTGAAAATTAATGATTCTCGTGCAGAAAGCTAAACGAAGACCTCCCTGGGTATGCTCCATTATAACTGTTGTTCCGTTGGGTTTCATTGTATTCCTTATTTAGGATCTGAAATACAACTAATGTTTAGCAAGAAATGGAAGCTTTACAATTCCTTTTTATTTTTGTAGCATAAAATGTGCCTTGAAATAAGCAAATAACTGTTGTCAACAATTAGCGTTTTTATCAAAACCATTCACCTTATATTAAAGTTTCTTGCTAAGGGCAAGTTCGCTAGTAACCCTTTGCCAACAAAATATAACAAAAACATCACTTGTATACAGATGTAATAAAAAAAACTGACCAGAGATGCTTGTGTGGGGTGATCTGTGTTCATTTGAAGTGTTTAGGGGTAAGTATCAGTGTCCGTTCCAGTGTTGACAGTGCGGCTCGAGCCACCATTGATACCCGGCTATTACCCGGACACCGGCCGCGATAATCCGCGACCCTTCGCTCAAAAACCCAGCAACCCCGTAGCTTGTCCCTACGGCCCCCGGGCCCCGCGCACACGGCCAGTGGATACATTACACTTTAATCGCTTTATAACCAGTATGATACAAGTGATACCCTTTTTAGAAGTGTGTATCGTTAGCAAATGCAGATTTGCCGTACGGATTTGGTCAAAAGAAATGGCATCGAGAAAACATCTTGAGACGAAACTTTATATAAGTAAATATTGAAATATTGTTATAATTTTAGGTTTCATTTTTAATATGTTGATAATGGCGACCGATGTGAGAATGGGAGCAGTGTCAACATCATGTCGTTGTCGTGGGGACATCGTGTGAAGGGCCATTCTGAAGAAGGCTTTCCCCGCAAAAATCATCAACGGCACACTTTTCACGTAAACAGCACACTTCCGATCAACGATAAGTGTAATTATTCGTATAATCATTTTGGCGTTTAATTGTATTTTAATTAACATAATAAACAAAGCCAATTTCATACTCAAACACAACGTTACATTAGATGAAGCAACGCGCATTAGCCTGACGTTGCCCGGGGTCACGTGGTAACCGTGTTCTCGTGCCGCGGCAGAAGTGCGGCCAGTCGCGGGTCCCCGGATAACATCGATGAATTTCAATTTTCGAATAGTGCCCTTAGACAACAATCTGCCAGTCTGATACCTATCAGCGGCGATCTTAGTCACGTCGTTAACGTTGTCATGGCGTCATATCTGCCAGCTCTACATTAAGGAACGCACGCGACAATTGTCAGAGATGTGGAACTTTATGTTTTGACAAAAACTTCTAGGAACATTTTAAACTATTTATCTTGATAAAATGTAATTGTGGTGATGGATGTTTGGTTTAATGCTCGTTTTAATGGCCTGTTGTGGTATTTCTAGTTTATTATGCGATATTGGGTCATAAACAACGTGTGCTTAGTACAAGCACGCGCCGGTCAAGAACAGTTAGCCACGTGACCGTCTGCTTCGTTACGTGCCTAAAATGGGAAGTTGTCTTTACAAGTTTTGGTTATATGCATCGTGCTAGGAAATTGTTACAAAAAAGCCTCAAAAATAAAAATCAACCCAAATACAAAAACAAAAAGAACGAATATTACACGCGTGTATTTTGCCCTAACTATATTTTGTACTGGTTTAGTTGTACATTAAATTTATTGTAAGAAATTAAAGAAGGATAGGTAAATACGAAATGTCCGATTTTATACGTTGTGATGGTCTTTCTATGTATTCTTTTAGTTTCTGTTTTAGGAGAGCAATGTTCATCACATCAAAGTTATTTCTTCTTTCCCCTTTATCCTTTTATAACAGCAATCCATGCTCTCTTTTCTTTATTTTTATTTTAACCTTTTTAAATAACTGGGGCAAAATGTAGTGTCTCTGACAAGATTTGAGAAAGATAACATGACTGTGTTGACAGCCCCTCAAACGTGATTAATTACAACGGGCCAAATGTGTTACACGACGTTGATCATTTGTTTATATATTAAATAACTTACAAACTACTTAAATGTCTTAAATACTTGGCCCATGTTCTGTTATTACAAATAGGCCCAAAGGCTAGGGCAGAAAAAACAATGTGTGACAGATAGGGTGCGATGTTCCTCCTGAAGAAGGGTCCGTTTACTATCTCCAAGATACTACAGCATTCTTACTGGTTACCATGTAATAACAAAACAAATATTTGACTGTTTTCCTTAGTATACAAAAAATCGTAACAATCGTCTATTATAGACAAAATATTTTGGTAATACAGAAAACGAGTACCACTCTGTAAACGTTCTTAGAAAACGTGTATTGGCTTAATGCGGACACATATTTTTACTTTATCAGAACGGGTTTCAGGCTTTGCTTTAAATCCACAAACTTTTTTAGATTTCTATCTACCGGTAACTGTAAGATGAAATTGTATTAACCAAAAGCCAATACTTTATTGTGGTATTTGAAAAGTAAACATGACTTCAACCGAGTGTCAGACTCCGCAGCTTTGTGACAGTTACACGATTTGCGACAGATAACGTAATGCTGTTGACAACCATTTGAAGGCAATTAGTTACAACGGTTTTAATTTGTTAACAGGAGAATGACTGTGGTGATAACTTGTTTATCTATCTGTTCAAGTTTAGCATGTCTTAAATAATTGAATTAGAGACGCGTGTCACACTTGACTTTGCCTTCAACGGACACATGCTCACGTTATTGAGATAATTTACTGCATATATGTCATTATTACATGTATTTAAGTTTACAATATCTCTTTTTTATAATTGTATACCGCTTAGTTTAAATCAGCTTATTTACAAAAGCTAACCATTTGGCAAATAACGACATCGTAAAAAATCAGCGACTTGAACAAAACTTAATGGGGTGGCGTCCTATAAATTTCCATGGTTAGACACGAGCCGAAGATTTAGGAAGGGCTTGGTTCCCTTTAAAGTGGCTCAATATATATTTGTAGGGTAAATGTGAGATTTTTAAGGTCATAAATAAATTTAAATTCGCCCGCGAAGGACTAAATGTACAATTAAGAGTTTAAAGACACTTTGGGTGGCAGCTAAGCGTTATCAGGAAAGGTGTGTTTAAGTACGTAATGTCAGTGTCAAAATTTGCTCGGCGAATGTAATGATGTATGCGCGGCGTCTTCTGTGGTATACAGACGTCATCACACAACTTCGTCACTTGAGGTTCACCATAAAATATTTGGCGCCAAAACGTAGATATGTAGGCCTACACTGTGTATTCTGCTGCAATTAAAATCGCATCGACTTTTATTGTGTATCCTTAAAATTCTTAATACTCATTATGATTTCTTACTGACGCAGAGTTAACACACCTTTGTTAGCTTCGTTGTTACTAAATAAGTCATTTCAATTATAGCGATCATGGTATCTTCAGATATAAAAGTTTCCATTTATTTCCATTTTTATTTTCTTGCGGTTATATTTTCCTGTCTTTACTAACACGCTTACAAGTACTGGAGTGTAAATTTCTTGGAAGGAAGAACAGTATGTTGATGCTTTAATACATATTGTTCTCTCTGTTATACTAATGTAAATGACGACAGTTAGCTTGTCTTCTTCTTTGAAGAGAATTTGTTGTTTAATCATTTCCCAAATATGTTTTACCAAATAAACCTTTGTTAAAATGACAAAGACAAACATTAGATAGAATCATTTTTATTTTTTGTTGGAATGTAAATATAACAAACTTAATGCATTTATAAATATATACAGATACAATACACAGTCATGGTACACATGTACAGACGACGGCAATTCAGGGACAAAGGCACCATGGTTAAATGAGCATTGATTGTATGTGTACAACAGCAAAATTGGGAAATAAATATCAAAATTTGTTCAACATTGACAATTCAATTACAGTCACAGATCAAAAACAAGAGATGTGATAGCAAAAGTGAAACATTATCTGTGTGCAAAACATCAAGCAATTGATACAATTGAAACTTTATGTGGTTTTAGATCACACGGGCGGCCACAATTACAGGCAATTTTCAATATAATCTGTCGCTATCTGTGAAAATTGAAAAATAAAAACGTTATTGATGGTATGACCGCCTTTGCGTTTTTGAGCTCACTGAAGAAGAGAAGATGTTTAACAAAACTAACAAAAATTCAGGTACTTTAAATAACACCACTTCTGTAATATTAAAAAAAATAAAGTGGAGAAGTAAGGTAGAATTTAAGGACCTTTACAATCGAAAGCGAAAGTGCAAAGGACCCTAATTACCACTTTTTTTATTTTCTATTAAGACAAAGACGGTCGTAAAAAGTAAGGCAAAAATGAAGGTCCTTTACGTTCGAAAGCGAAAGCGTAAAGGACCCGTTTTACCAGTTACTAAAATGTTGTAATAAAATATAAGGTCCTTTATAGTCGAAATCGAAAATATAAAGGACCATGTTTAAACGCTTAAACTAACAAATCTTACGATGAATTAAATGACTACAAGCTCCGGACCTTTGCTTCAAAATAAATAACTCTAAAAACATAAAATGATTAGTCTTTAAAAATAAGATGACTAACAGAACCCATTACAGTACAAGCAAAAATCGTTACTGTAAATTAATGAAAACCGGTAGCGCCATATTAGATACTTGAGGCAAACTTAATTCTTTACCTTTTGAATAAAAGATGAACTTATCAAGTAATGACTGATACACGTTGTGGTGAACTGATTATTCAATTGTTTTTTTACTTCAATTAATCATTAATAGATCTAATAATTTAATTAAGAAAAACAATATTATACTATTTGATTAAAGAAGTATTATCCGACTCCGTGTGATCAAACTTTAAACAACATATTTTAGCGCGTATCTTAAATATCCAAGATGGAAAATACCGTACAGTGAATGTTTCGAAAGCACATATTTGTCACAATAAATAATCTTGGTCCTATCACCGACCTCATACATTGTTCACCATGCTGTACAGGAAGCCGCCGTGCGAGGTGCCGCTTAGTCCATGGCATGTGTTTGGAAAGTCATATGAGAACACGGGCGATTGGTGGTGTGTCGACGTCCATCCGTCCATGGCGTACGGAGAGTATTCGGAGGAAGGCGGCGAGTGGACGAAGTCTCTGGAGTGCTGAGAGGCCGCCATGGAAGAGAAGGACGGTACCTGCGGCATTGTGGAACTTCCGGTGGTGAAACACATCGGCATTTCCGGGTACATGGGACTGTTTGGTAACTGCATTCCGGTGTGGCATGACACAGACGCGGGGGAAGCACGCATGACGTTGACGTGGTGGTCAGAAGGAACGGGCGACAGCTGTGGAGAGTGGTGACCAGCGTCCATCGCAACAGAAAGTGGCGTCTGCTGCTGCCTCGGAACCTGTTGTTGCTGTAGCTGCGTCAGCGTCTGGTTAGTAGACGGCATCTTGAGGGCGGCCGTCATCTGAGCCGAGTAGAGCGTGTCGTTGATGTCGATGTTCTCTCCACGGTCGAGCATGTTCAGCGTCTCCTTCAAGGCGAAGATGTAGTTGTAAGCGAAACGCAGCGTCTCGATCTTAGTGAGCTTGTTCTCTTCTTGTGCGTTAGGCAGGATCTTACGCAGTCCCTCGAGCGCGTCGTTGAGGCCGTGCATACGTGCGCGTTCACGGTCATTGGCCTTCACGCGACGAGTCTTCTTCAGCTTAATCACAAGATTGGGGTCCCTGTTACGTACACGGGACTTTGTGTAGCGTTTCTTCTTAGGCGACGTCTCATCGGTGTTAGGCTCCCTCTTGATGCTGGCGCCACTGACGTCAATGTTAAATTTTACAGAATTCGAGAGACCGTACATGCTGTTTTCCATGTCGGAGTCAAACGCATCCGACGATGTGGTCTCGCATCCGGTAGACATGGAGCGGCTCTGCATGTAGTTGGACGACCCGGGGGTCCCTGGTGTGCTGGCACTGCACATGCTCACCACACTTCCGGCCGGGGAAGCAACCACTGCGTCTGACTCGAATGGCATATTTGTATTATGCAAAGTCCAAGAGCACCAACTACTATAACAGCAAATTTCTTAAAGTATATTTCTGAGATACACACTAGTGTTGTTTCAATGTTGCAGAAGGCAAGTGTACCCAAAAATGGTGATGCTGGTTTTTATACGGGTGAGGAAATTAAAGCGGAGAAATTTAAGGATGAAATGTCATCAGAAGATGAGAAGGGTAACAATAGCAGGGGACAGAGGGCGGGATAATTGTTCACGGCTGGCCAATAGTTTGCACGCCTCGGCAGCAGGCCGAATCGCACACGCGACAAAAAAACCAATGCCGCCACCTGATTGGCTAACGGCGCGTGACAGGGTCTCGCGCTCCCCGCCCACGCCTCGCGACTGTCATGGTAACGCGAGCCTGACTCGCGTGCTTACCTACCCGTAAGGCAAACTGACGTGAAGAAGCAGAAGACAACATTACCATAAATTTTGAATCCTCACGAAACATTACAAGATATTATCTATATGAGGTCCTTAAACAATTGTCGCGAGCCGCAAATAATCAGTAATTATGTTTAAAAGTAGACAGGGTGGTGTGAATAGGGACATTTGTCCAATTTTCATCTACATATAATAACCGCAAATGCCGCCAAACTGGCACACACATCTTAAGAAATATCGTATCATGAAATCACCAATTTTCGTATTAGAGAAACGTTTAAATCATAACGATAGCTCAATAAAGCAATTTGTTAAATCAAACAAGAGATACAGAAAGACAAAATGTTCATGTCAAATAAAACGAATCATCTGAAACCAACATTTAAATGTCTCCTTTGAATAACATTTATATTTTTGTTCCACTTTTTAATCAAAAAGCTACGTTATCTGTCACGACATGGTCCGTTAAACCAAAAACATACTGGGCTCCTTATGACTAGATAAAACAGCTTTTTAATTTATTTATTTTTAAATTAAATTACTTTTTATTTAGGACAATACATGCAAAATGCATGCTCTTTCGCCTTCTTCTCCACAGAAGCAACGGTAGGAAGGGCGTCGACATTTATTTGTTTAAACTTGCTTGAACCATCGGATCATCTAGGCAAATGTTTCCACAACCGTGTTGTTTTGAGTGCTCAGAGACAAGATAGGCGAGCAGGTGCTCGATAGGATGATCGATTATTCGATCACCGGGTGAAAACATCAATCAGACATAATTGTAAAAACATTACTACTAAAATCATTCCTATCAAAGTTGCGCTTTTTTTGCAAGTCGGTTATGGATTACAGTTCAATTTTATTGTGAACACTGAAAGCAAAGGGCCGACGAGTCACTAAACTTTGCCCGAACCGAGCTTCCAAGATCATAGATCAATCTATCATTGAGTTCAATAAAAGAGTTTGCATCCCAAGGGCATATTTAAACATTAGTTTTCATACTAATGGATGCATAAAATCTCTAAAAAATATCTAAAAGTCACATTATAGAACATTATAATGAAATCCATTCAAGTACATTTATGAAAATGCTTGTAATATTGTGTAACTATTATTTAAATGGGTTATTTTATTTAATGCATGTTTTATGCTAATAATGTAAATATTTTATAGATTTCTATATGGTACAAATAAAACAATTTAGGAAAACAATAAAGGGGCTTTAAAGGGGCTTTACAGGACTTCGAACTTCAGTGTCATACTTTTTGAAAAACTGTAAATTAAATTGAAAGAGGTACAGACCTCGAGGACAATTGTCTGTCGGCACAAGTACCTTTCATCTCGCTAATAATTAAAGTCTCGTAATTATTGAACATAAAGATTTAGTGCTTCTTTAATTCGCTAATTGGCGTTTGATTGACTGTAAATATACTGATTGCAATTAGCTTGTTTACGTTACAGTAATTGGTTCACGGTTTGGCCGACCAGTCGTGAAGTTCTGAGACCTGTGAACCGCACAGCGAAACTGCACCTTATGCTGCGCCAGCTTTGATCTTACACTTTTGAATAGAATATTTAATTCGTAAACAAGACATCTGTATTTGCAAATATTTTGGATGCTGAATAATTAATGTTCATTTTGTTTTCTGTTGTTACTTTTTTAATTCTTGCATCGGTATGTCTTAGCGTTTGTCGATAAAATTCACTTAAATTTATGCATGTATTCTACATTTTATTTCTTGCATTACGTGTATGTAAAATGGCTTGAACAAACATTATTTCATGTACGCATTAAACAATTGTCAATACCTTTTACTCCAAAAATGGATGTTTGAGAAAACGCTTGAAGGGAAACAACTCGTCCAGTGTTTGTATGAGGTAACTCTTAATATCCTATTTTCACCGACAGTGGTAATCTGGGAGGATGAAAACGTAGTGAAACAAATCACGGTGAGGTTCGTTTCAAAGGCGTTTCTGAGAAACCATACAAGACAAACGTTTACAGTATAGTAAGCGCAATTACAGATTTTACATATTATTAAAAGACCTCTACAAATTAAAAGACGAACCCAAATCCGGCGTTTAAATTGAGCGTGTGTGTTGTTTTCGCCAACCCGACCGAGTCAAGCCAAGTTTTAAGTTCCGCCCATGTATTTTTTTCAAGCGGTTCTGTTATTATTTTCACAAAATGTTAAAGTATCAAATAAGAATTTCATACCTCGATTTGAACAGGCAACACATATATGCACAAGACAAAACTCTACATTATTACTGATTTAAAAATGAGAATAAATTCATGACGCATTAATATTTCAGTACTAGATCTTGATCAGTTTTGAGTTTAATACTTAAAGGGCAGTTGGAGATCAGCAATTTGGTAAATATATCAATAACAATGGTATTTTATCGTCAAACAGAATGAATGAATTAACTTGTTTTGTAAAATGCGTAAAACACTATATTCTATATAATGTATATTTAAATTATACCGATTAAAATGTTGTCTGCCACTAACAAGTCTATATTTAGATAGATGGCTCATAGAACCCGGGATACTAGATGCGAAATATTATTTCAGAAGTAAATATCTCTTCTTATGCACATTTTCGGCATTAGGTTTTGTAAACGGTACACTTACTTTTGTGTCTTTAAGTTAATTATTGAGTTGTAAAGTAAATTAATTTATCGTATGTATTATTGGCATGATCGTACACCGTCCGCTTATACGAAATAAAAAGAGTATAAAAATATTTCACGCCGACATGGGGGTGTAAGCGATATATATTTTCTTTATTTCTATAATCGAGAAACGAATTGTCACTGTTGAAATTTTCCTTTAACAAATTAAAACCGTTGTAATTAATTGCTTTCAAATGGCTGTCAACATCATTACGTTATCTGTCGCAAATCGTGTAACTGTCACAAAGCTGCGGAGTCTGACACTCGGTTGAAATCTGGTTTACGCAAAGTTGAATTCTTGTTTACGTAATACATACATACATGCAAGAAACCAGAATTAAGAATTTCTGTTGTCGTTGTCGTATATGCAGTATTTTAATAAGCAAACAAACAAAACAAAACAAAGAAATTCGTTCGTGTAGTTTGAGTAAAAATATCCCCACGTGACCTACATGCGCTATAATAGTTATTGGGAGGCGATTTGATTGACTTGCACTCATTAATCTTCAAAATAATGTCACCACATTTATCTAAAACATTTTTTTGCTTTACAGTAAAATACCATGTACATCGGCAATTTAAAACAATGCATAAAATAGCCTAAAAACTCTGACTTAGCTTTTCTCGCTATTTTATTTATTTTATGTATATAACATATTTACTATATCTATTTTCAAATCCTGTTTGACGTTAAAGTAGCATATTGCAGTAATATGTACCTAGCAGTTGTAATTTAGAATTGAATTTCATTCTGGTTGCGTTGAGGCGCTTTTGAACGCAAAGGTTAAACTGGCAAATCCATGAAGAGCGTCGTTCCTTTTTTAGCTTGTCGATAATGAAGGATTTACGTGGATAGAACAAAGCACTAAGTCTTGTGGCACAATAATAATTGATATACCAAAAGAGTGACGATTAAGAATTATGTTTCTACGATGTGGATTGTTTAGCACAAATGACAATGAATATAAAACTAGTATTCCATGGTTCCGCGATCCGTGATCGCTTTATGAACGTAAGTATAGCTGGTATTCCAAAGTTCCGTCACCCGAGTCCGTGTCAGCGACGTTTACCACAGTAAACGAAAGTTTCACGGACACGTTTTGCAAGAAAAAATGTTGTATTTGAAATCAAACGTAGCTATAAAGAAAACAAGAGGGCCAAAAGGGCACTGGATCTCTCACCTGAGAAATAGGTCAAAGGTCACAGTGGAGCCCGTTTACAGAGGACCACTAGATGGTGTTGCAAACCAAACATCAAGGCTCTAGGCCTTGTAGATTTTTACAAGAGGATTTTTAAGAGTTCACGTTATTACTCTATATAAATCCCATAAGCATAATTTGAACAATCTGTGTAGTGGACCATTAGATGTTGTACTAAATATTAAAGCTGTTGGCCTTGGAGTTTTTACAAGATGAAGGGCTCTTTTCATCCCAGGGGCTTAATTTGAACATTGTCCTCAGATGAGCTAAACTACGTCACAATTCTTATTGACATACACGTATAGCGGAAAAACAAACCTCAAAGCAGAAAGATTAGTATGTATTAGTCACTATAAGTATGATACTGTATTGCAAAGAATCCGACAAACCCAATTTTTACACAAATAAGACACTATTGTATTCTAGAGATTCTATGATAAATCACGGATCTGATAACAAAATATAACAGGTGCTGATTAACATGAAGCGGACGCGGACACAGAACTATGGAATACCGTTACATAATTCCGTGGCAAGACCCGTTATATGATCATTAAATGTAAAAAAAAAACTTGCAAAATATAATTACACGTAGCTGACTTTAGAAGGCAAACATGCAATATAGTAAGTTGTACTAATGAATATTTGATAAATTAAAATGGTTAAAACGACCAACGCATTGCGGACTTGATGAACGCTCGACACACGCGTAGGCCGGTCTGCAGTGGATGCGCTGTAAGTACGGCCTTCCGTCGCGTCCGTCGTTGTAGCGTCGGTTCTACCAGTTGAACTAGTCTGTCAATGTTGTCCGTCGAAAACCTATACCTTCGGCGCACTTCATCGTCCGGTAGGTTCGTCTCATACATGTCATTTCGTCTAAATTGTCGAGGTCTACGGTGTCTGACCAATAGAACGTCCGTCATCTTTGTTGTTGTTTAACCGCGGTTATAACTTTTTACCAAGGTACCTTAGGTGGGTAAAATATAACCGCGGTAAGCGTGCCGGTTTCGTTTTATACAAATCAACATACCGTGGTAAGGGACCCTGTTACCGCAAAAACGCGGTTACCGGTCGGTTAAAATGTTTATACAATTGGCTGCAGTAGGCCTAATGCTTAATATGCATTGGACCTTGTGCACAGGGTTTTTATGTCGTCCTTGTCGCATCTATTTTGACGCAGCTGGTTATGCAACGGAATTGTACTGTACTAAATTTCGCTAATAACATACATTTTAAACAGGGTCTGTGATTGCTTTGGGCATCCATATCTCAGTGAAGATTTTCAAATTATTTAGGATTAGTCATTTTGCATCGTGTATTATTTGTTTTTTACTTACGTGTATTTTTTATCTGGATGTTACTTCCAACAAATAGTCCACACAGTTAAGTGAGTTAACTAATAAAATTTAGCGCCGCCTATATTCTTTATAATAACACTTTTATTAGGACGTGTTAAAAACCAAGGGGTCGTAGCAAAGACGCCTAAATTGTCACTTTAAGTTAAACTTGTTTTATTAAATTAAAAAAGAAGTCTACATTATGCAATGGCTGAGCCACACAGCTTAGATATGCTAAACTAGGGGTTAATCTAGGTGTTAAATTATTCCTCAGAATTAAACTTTTAAAGTAGAAATCATTGTTCCCCAACCTGAAAGTGATTACGACATAACGCACAATCTCCCGTCAAAAATCAACAGTTTTCTTTCAAACAAAAAATCATTTGATTAAAGCAATAACAGATCAAATAAAGCAAGTCTACTTAGTAATTCACGTTTACGCTATTTATTTTTATTATATACACATAAACATGCCAGAAATTTTGTTGTATAGGGTGCCATCTAGGATTCTCATCATTCGTAACAAATCAGGACTTTCCGTAACCTGCTAATGAGTTTTTGGGTTGCGTCCACAGGTGGACCCATATATTCGTTTCATTTTTGGGTTCCAATGTGGCCGCTTTTCTTGTGATGGTTCCCGATTTCTTTATATTATAATTATGCACTGTATTGTAAATGTTGAGAACCACCAATACTAACTTCCGGAATGTTTACGTCAGATAGGGGTTTCCCAGGCCTCCCTGTAACCCCCGTACTGTAGAGTACCGTCCAGATTCCGTACATAGTGGATATAATAATAGCGAAGGTAAACATTATTACAAAACTTGGATTGGAAGACTGACTGTGACAGTTATTAATAAATAAGATCATTTTTGGGTTGCGTTCACATACTTATTTTTAAGTCGAAACCCGTATTTAGCTATCAAATATCAAATATGTACGGAATTTGGACAAAAACATTAAAACACTCACTACAACTTGACAACCCTACCTTTTTAAAGGAAATTTTATTATTAAATAAATCCAATCGAGTTCAGCTTGTGAATATGTCTGTCAAGTTGGCGGCCTAGCGGCCCAGCGGCCCAACGGCCTGGCGGCGTCAAGTGCGATTTTTCGGTATGCCGCCTACGTTTATCCTTGGTGCGATTTAAGAAATCAGGGTATCATTGAAAGCCGCTTTCGAAGGCCTTTCAAATGGTACCAGTTGTATTACGCACACTTTAAAGATGAAAATGTGAACACACGAGAAACGAAAAAGCGCGTTTTCTTCGATGTTTTACTCAGCTGGCGCTTAGGTTTCTGTAAAACGGTGAAATGTCATCGGGAACAAAACTTAGATCTGATTGATAGCTATCAATAGAGCCCCTGTTTGCCGAAATTGGTCATAAAATGAGCGCGCTAGCTCAATTGACGCCGCCAGGCCGCTGGGCCGCTAGGCCGCCAACTTGACAGACATCTTGTGAATTCCGATTAATCTGAACTCAACAGGTTTATCCAATCTGAACACATCGGACAGTGGGCTACACCACACCACCTTTCTGATGTACGTAGGGGCGCGCCATCTTGGATTTGGGATTACTTAGCACATAGTGACATCATCATCTATGTATAGAATGCTATACATATATTATACTTTGCACGATCGCCGGTTAGGCGGAATTGGCCGAGTAGTTCCGATTGCGCGTTGTTCAAGATGTTCAGATTGGTTCGTAATCGCCGAACGGCTTTCGTAGGTTTCCGTAAGAACTATAATTATTTCAGCGTAGGCGTTTTGGGTTAGACATATCCTTCCACCAGATACATCTGAGGCACGATCGCCGATTAGGCGGAATTGGCCGAGTAGTTCCGATTGTAGGTTTATCCAATGAAAACGTATTTTCAGGTTACGGAAATGCCCGAGTAGTTACGAATGTCTTTCGTGTGTATCTAACGAGCGCAAAGAGATAAAGGTGAACAATGCTAAAATCTGGCTAAGACAACTAGATAAACTCTAGTTCATGTTTTATAATATCTAGGATTGTGTCATAGTCAGCCAATTTCAAAATTAAGATAATTATAAAATTAAACAAGGTAAATATAAAGCGAAATCTGCCTGGTAATATCTTAACAACAACGAGTATGTACATTGATTTAAAGGGACTCAACACTGAGGTCTGGTCGTGTAACACACTTGAAAAGACTTTCTAAACCTGTTGTCGACATGTAAGTAGCATAGCAGTTTATCTTGTGGTACCTAAATATGTCTTATATTGGTCGGCAATTCATTTTAAACTTTTATCATCTGTTGATCTCGGAAAAGCGTTAGTAACGCTTGTCCGTGTTCAACATATAGTTGCCAAATCGATATAGGACATATTTAGGTATCACAAAATAAGTATTGACACACTAAATACTTTGGTAACAAGAAAATACACGTTTTCGAACATTTTCTTTTTAAGTGTGTTATACGACACGACCTCAGCGGAGTCCTTTTAAGGATAACAAAAATTCCATAAGAACTTATATCTAGCTTTAACAAACTAACGATTTATTTATATTTGGCTGTTTAACATTATGATGACCACTTGATTTCTGCATATCCTGCATGAAATCAATTCCCTATTATTTACAACCAACCAATGTTGCAGAAGCAATTACTAGAAATTCTTAATAAGTTTATTGCATTTTTCAATTTTATATTTCCGGGGGGCTGTGTGATAAACGTAATTGTTATCAGTTCTGAGACTATGGAAGTTGCTGATGCATGGTTCGTTGGTCACCTTATTAGTTTCGATATAAGGAATATAAATGTGAATGGATTGTTTTGGCAAAACAATCCATTTAACAGAAATAGCAGACCAAAAATTCAGAAAAAATAAAGTAAAAACACTTTTTTTGAAACCAAAAAAATTCTTCTACATACAGATTGCTATGTATGCACGTAAACGGCGTTTTGCATTCTAACTCAACTATGCATCGGTTATTTGTTATATTCATTTTTTGTTTGGGATTGGTGAATTTGTTTCGGCTTTCAAGGGGTAATTTGTGTTACAAAAACTTTTTTCTCGTCTAACTAGAGGCATACAGTGCAATCTGTACGTAGAAAGATCTGTTTGGTTTCAAAAAAAGTGTTTTTACAAAAAAAAAATCTGATTTTTTGATCTGCTATGATGACATTTCCAATATAAGCGCAAGCGAAGCGAGCTCGCGAAAAAATCGGAGTTCTTTTCACTATAAATGTCGCGTTTGTTGGGTTCCTTGCTGAAAATTGCAAAGCAAAGTTAACACACATGACACAGTATATTCTGGCACGAGATATGTTAACATTATGACGCAATAGTTGCTGTCACTAGCAAAGTCAATGTCTAAATCAATGTTAACAGAAATGAGGGCATGTGTCCCGGTACAAGAATAAGTATCACAAATGGCGCTGTCTTTCTTGTTACCGTAATGGCAACACAAATGACGCAATATTTGCTGGCACAATATTTTTACCACAAATGACGCAATAAAAGCCAATATTGCTGGCACCAAAACGGTAACAGAAATGAAGCGATATTTACTGGCACAAGCAATGTTAAACCAAATAAAGCGATACATATGTGCTGGCACAAGCAATGGTAGCACAAAAAACTATACTTTTCGCCACAAAGAATGTTAACAGAAATGATGCCATGTTCCCTTGCACAAGCAATGGTAACACAAATGACACGATATATTTACCGGCACAGCAATTGTAACACAAATGGCGCAATATTTACTGGCACAAGCAATGTTAACACAAATTGCGCAATATTTACTGGCACAAGCAATGTTAACACAAATGACGAAATATTTTCTGGCACAAACAGTGTTAACACATGGCGAAATATTGCTGGCACAATCAATCGTTGCACAAATGGAGCACTATTTTCTGGCACATGCAATGCTAACACAAATAGCGAAATATTTGCTGGCACAAGCAATTGTAACACAAATTGCGCACTTTTTACTAGCACATGCAATTTTAACACAAATGGCGAAATATATGCAGGCACAAGCGACGGTAACACAAACTAGCGCAGTATTTCTAGTTTCACAAAATGGTAGCATAATAACGCAATATTTGCTAGAGTAAGCTTGATTACACAAATGACTCCATGTTTCCTGGCACATGCAATAGAAACAAATTGCTTCAATAGTGATGTAAATATCTACATCGAAAACATTTTAAGGTTTTTCATTTCCTAGAAAAATACTCTTTTTTTAAATATAACCAATTTTTCACTTTTCACAAACATGTTTATTACCATATTCTGTATGCAGCATGCACCACACAATACCAACCAGTGTTTTAACTAACGGTAGTGAAGGCTTAACACTAACAGTAATTGGGCATTTAAACAGAAAACATTAATGAATTAGGTAATCACTTGCATGGTACCACACGTGCACGTGGTTCTGCATTTAGTTTATGGTTTTTGTGATAATTGCAAATGTTGTGTATTTTCTCTAGTTTGTTCACCAGAAATTTGAATGGTGGTACAGCAAAAGTTTGGCAGAAGAAAAAAATGTGTATAAAAAAGGTTGTTTAGAATTATCTCACATCTTAAGCGTATTAACGTAATATTAATTTAGATCTACTGATTAAATACATATGACTCGAACAATTTCAAAGTAACAACAAAACAAGAAGAAGAAATTGCTTCTTTTTTTAAAGTATAAATAACAATGTATGTTTAAATAGAATTACTACTACTCTTTATTCCAAAAACATTTATATGTTTAAACAATGCATTTAAGATTTAATTAATTTACTCAGTTTTAAAGCTTTTTAAAGGTTGTAAAAGTAACAAATTTCACTTTGTCATTGACAAACAATGCATCTGTTCGCTCCTTGATGCCAAAAGCCATGCACGTGGTAATGGCTACCATGATGTGCCTGAAAAATACATTTGTTGCGTACGTGGGTAGAATGTGAGCAAAAACGCTTTGGAACTGTCCTACGTATGATGAATACTAATGATTTCATAACTGATCACGATCTGTTTGCCCCCGACCTTTAATTCAACTTGTTTGAAACTTTGACATTTAGAAGGCGACGGGTTATCACTCGGAATATGCATTTTGTGACAAACTAACAGAAGGGCGCCTTGCCAATCGTAAATGGTCTTTGTTGCTTTTTTATCCAAGAACCTCGTGAAAAAATGTTTCTTTGTTGCATGTGTGTATTTTGCATTTAGTTCCATGTCCAGTGCACACGGTAATTAATCACCCCATATGGTCCCCCGTGATTTATGTCATCTTACGTTACGCTCGTCCCTGCGTTAATGTAATCTTGCAAAATGACTTTGACCCAAGTCAATCGGCAAAGTCATAACTCACATAACAATGTACTGTGATGCAGAAGTCGTCCTGTTTTTGTTGACTTGATGCAGACTGGTTGCTTTTTGCCATGGAACTGATTGATACTGGGCTATCTCGGTGTAATCAGTTGATTAAGATACGGCCGCTTTGCGTCAACTAATTTGGCTTGTGTCTTCAACATAACTAAGAGGACGGTGGCATGGGGTCGGCACCGCAAAATCCTTGCCAGACGTCCATGTTTGTCCAAGGCGCTCTCCCAACAGACAGATGGGCGTGGGTTATCGCCATAAACTGCGGGAACACGGCGATGCAAGTGTTCTCTGCAAGTTACTTATCAGAAATGGTTGACAATCGCGCACGCTGAGGGGCTTGCTGGGCCAGACACTCGTTGTTTGCGATTGTTGCACGTGCAGTAAAACACAAGGCAAACCTTTGTGATTCTTATCTCGTAGTGGCCCTGAATGCATTATCAATTTGCGCTGCATGAAACCTTAAAAAGGCGACGTAAAAACACAACAGTTTAATAAATTTGCTTCACCCGAGTGCCTTGGTTCCACTGGATATTCTTTTTTCTTTGCAGGTGGGCATAAATGGGACTTTATGGTCTGCTATTTGTGATTAATGCATCAATTCCATCTCGATTACGTTAAGAAATAAACAGACGAACATATTGAGCATAGAAAGCGCAGGCTGAGATGTGAAAAATTGAACCAGATGTCGACTTTCTAGGAACTGACACACGTAATTGTCCGGAAGCGGTATTATGTTGGCACTGCTGGGAGTGTGAATACTAGAAAGAAAACACTGTCCAATTAAACATATTAAAGATTCATGATAGCAATTATCGTGTTTTATTATCTAATTATTACGAGCATACATCAAAACCCTTGATTAGACACTCAGAACCTTAAAATCAAACACTGCAAGTTTGAATTTCCCGCCATTGTTTTCCAAATCAAAACGCATGCGCGCTGAGATCAATATTCCCAATATTTTCCGTACTGTGCCAGTACGTGCACATATGCAGTATTTGCAGCTTCGCAATCGCCTTCAATGCATGTCTCTAACGCGGTGTAATCGTTCTGAAGGTTGAACAGTGCTGGGTTAGGGCAAGGGCAAAACAGGAGTGGTGTTTTATTTACCTTTATCACTGAAACAGGATACATGTTTTGGTAGTTTCGTCTTGATTTGTGAAGACTGCTTCAATAGACATGTGCATAAAAATGCACTGCTTAGACCCGCTGCAAAATGTCTCTCTCAATTAGGCAAACCCGTCCGCTTTCCTTATCAAAGCGTTGGTAGGGTTTTTAAAAAATGGAATTCTTAATCTACCATACATATAACATACACATGAGAAAAACAACATGATTGTATATTGTTTTTGCAATCTTTCCATTAAGTAGAGCTCAGTATTTCGTTCTGTAACTCTTTTACAGCATCTTTAATCACCACACGACACAGTCAGCGTTCCTGAACACGTGCTTGACATGTTTCCAATAGTATATTGCAGGCTTTAAAACAGTTGGTTAAAAAAATTGCTAAATATTACAGCAAACTTAGAAGTTAATGAAAGAGCTTTATATTATTTTATATTAATAAGGGCGTATAATAAATAAAATAAATGCAATTAAATATATAAATAAGTAGTAATAATATTTACTTCACGTTGCAAATAAGATGTAAATGCATTAAAATGAGGCTATTTAATTTTTTTCATTACAAATGTATGAGGAAAACAGATCATTCTTTTCAGTGTTATGTCGCAAGTGTTTTACAAAAAAGATTTTGTCATTTTAACTGACTTTTATCTTATTTACTGTGACTTTAACGTAGTCACCGTAGTGAATATATAACTCAATAAATCATAATTACAACGACCCATCAGCTGTCATACTCAAAAAGGCGACTAAATTAACATGCAGAAAAAAATAAGTTTACATAAAAGAACCTCACAAAAATGCAAAATGGCAAGATGAACGGTTTAAGCTTTTATGTCGATGTTAGAGCCAAGATCGCGAACAAAGCAAAACGTATGTATGCTTTTATGTATTAAAAATATCTGCCATTCAGTGATATCTTTTATTAACGTGCAGTGATTCTTTACTTGTTATACCAAATAAACACCAAGAATATGATTTGTTTTCATTTGTCAAGATTTGCACAAGTTGAGAGTTGTGACATGACTTTAAAATACATCGTAAACAAAAAGGCAATTCAAAGCACTGGTTTCAGCTCAATTTTTCTCTAGCTATATGAAGACCCTGCAATTATTCTTTGCTCCTGTAACATGATTAAATATCATTTTTCGATCACGGTCACGTGCTAATTGACATGATTTCTTCATTTTTTGACAGTAAAGGGGCTATAAAAATAAAATCTGTCGAACTTTTACCCGTATTAAATAACTTTAAAAACAACTGAAACTATTAAATTGATTAAGCCCATTTCAATAAAAATGAACAAAAAAATCTCGATTGAAAACATTGACATGTCCTGTCTTGACATATTGAGACACATTGGTTTCAAGGGTTAATATTCTGACCATAAAACCGGTCTTTTTTCTTCATTTAATAATGTTAATATGTTTGTAATAATAAGATCAGAAAAAACATTTAACTTTTACACAGCCCAAAGCCAGAATCCTATTATTTTCCTTATTACTTCGGTGTCGGAGTTTCACTGCAAGAACGGACACGTGTTTATTTTTTCCCAATTGTTCTGAAATGAAATTTTCAAGAACGTGGACCGTGCAGCGTATTCTGGCGACAATTGTGACGTAAAATTCGATTCCGTCGTGAATTATGAGGTCGTGAAAGTGTCAAAGTTCTACTTGAAGTGGTCAGGTCATATGAGTTAAGTCACGTGGCTTACTAAGAAAATTAAAATGTCGTCTGCTTAAAATGAAACTTGGCATCGGCAAAACCAACATCTCTTCATGCCTTTTTAATGATTTAAAAGAATGGGGGAGAACGGTGGAAAATCTCTTGCGAAAATAATACTCAATACATAACATGTTTAAATATATGTGTTAATTCTGTCGGGGAAATATAATTCTAAGACGGCAAAACAAACGCCAGGGTGTAACATTAATTGTGGTTGTATGTGAACGAACCGCTTTAAATATACCTCTGATTCCACTAGATCCGTTACTTTTTGTGAAAAGGTGTCATAACCTTTCAAACGATACATGTAATTACGATTGACGTCTATTTCATACAGATGTCTGCTACAATAAGACAACAACGGGAAAGTTCTACACTGTTACTGTCAATAGTAATTTAGGTCGTGTGAAAATAATAGTAATTATTTGGATATGCTCGTTTTAAAGTGCATGATAACAGTTTATCTCGCCCTGTCAAAAATTGACAGTTCAATTTAATTTCATTAACTAGAGAGTTTTCATGAAAACACTTCACATGGAACAATGTTTTTTCGACCGCACAACTTCATCCAAAAGGGGGCTACTAACCTGTCATATTTTTCTTGTCACATTAGCTGTATGGCTACCCTTGAGAAACTACCAGTTTGTGTTACAGGCAATTGTTGGACTCATTCATGTTCTACACAATGGCGGTGCGCACTTCTCGGTTGCACAACTGCGCATGACACCCGGGCAATTAACAACTCTCGTCTCGCGAGAGGTGACCATATTCAAGTGTCACCATATTCCGTTTTGAGTTATTTTCGGACACTTACAAAACGCTTAATGCAAAAGTCAACTAATTTAGCATCGTCATTCAACTGCAGTATTTGTTAAGCATTGTGCAAGTGACAAAGTGTCCAGCGGACCGTCTTGACACGCTCTCTGGCGCAACACGAGCTGTAGTGGACAGTTGGCCAATCTTTGGGAACACCGGACCAGCGCCTGTGGGACTATCTGGAAACAGGGGTCAATAACGACAACATAAAAGGTCTCGGATATAATTTTCAATCAAATTATTCAAATCTGTCGATAAATTCATTGCTTGTATTCATTTCACTATTTACACTTGGTCTGGCGTGCTTTCTTTCCCAGCGACTGTCGTGGCCAGTGGCATGTAGATGAGCTAATCGCCATAGTGACCCCTGACCTGAGCACGTGGCAACCACTGGACGCGCGCACACCCGCCACTTCAAACTGCTGGACAAGATAGTAGTTCTTTATTTGATAAAGCTACATATTTAAAAATGTCATTTACAAGTTTGATTCAAATATTCGGTATGAAGTCTATTAAACAAATACGATATTTTTTTCTAGAAATTTGTGGATATAGTTTTTATATATTTGTAATTGTGTATTATCATACTTACACTGGCTTTGTCAATGCCTGACAATCTGAGGGCCCGTGGAATAAGCTCAACCGGGAGCTTCAAACTGTCTCCATGGTGATTGGTACTAGACATTGCGTTAAGTCTGGTTCATATTTCCCCTCACATTTGACCGATGTAAGGAAGCGGTCAGCAGCAAGTGGAGTACGAGACTTGTGCATGGAACATAATCATGAACGTTAGTGATGTTGACTGACCGCCGTGTTTCGACCTTCTCGTTATTGAAAACGGGCTAGAACGGAAACAATTTGAGCGCAAATTTAAAGTCACCAAATACCTGAAAAATTAAAATTTTATTTTTGTTTGCGTTGAAATAAACTTATGGCTGTTAATTTTTATCTCCAATAGACGACGCCAAAAAAGAAAGGACCTTTTCGTGAATGCATTTTGTGCAGTTCACCTTAAAGTCATCTGACCACTTTAAGTGTCAGTATTTTCAATTGCAAAACACACAGCGTGGTCATTTATTACAGTAATTAAGTTTTCGAGTGTGATTTAATGAATGCTTTAAGACGGCGAGATTAGGGACAAATTGACCGTGCGTGGACGCAGCAGGACGCTGGTCAGTCGGCATCTGGCCTTCTCAACATATGTGTGCACATAATGCAGAAATACGACCCCAGATATAAACTTGTGAAAGAAAAAATATTAAAGAATAAATGCGATTAACTCGAGTTTTTTAAGTGTTTAGTCAGGGTAAAGATTTGCATTTTGATTTGCATTTTGGTCATAACAATTACTTAAATGAAGCTCACAATTATCAAATCAAAATTGCCTCGGCGATAGTTGATGCATTTCATCTAGACATGCCACTAGGAACCACCAATGTTTAGAAGCGAATACACGGTCATGTACAGGCGTTTTGCCTACCGATGTCAAACACAAGAGCCATGTGCGCACTACCTCCGCGTCCTGACAGCCTCTTTGGAACGTCAATGACGTTATGAAGGAACATTTGACACCGTCCGATTATGATGCTGATACCGAATAGGAATAACCATGGGCGTCGAAAAATCAACGCAAACTTACTACACAAACACACTTAGTGCAGACCTGTTCAAATGTGAACCATACTAAACATTGGTCCATATTTTGTAGAAAAATGAGCAGATGTGGCGCATTTATATGGTCAATGATCTTTATACTTAGTTGGGATTTAATACCAATAGTGTTTAGAATTTAGTAACTGTGTACTGACGTAGTAAAGGCGTAGTGGGTGGGTATTGTTCCATCAAATCTTTAGTTTTAAAAGGTAAGACATGCGTCAAAATGCCTTCGTAAAAGGGATATAGTTACGCAACCCCATTTTTCTAAGAAAACTGTATGTAACACACAATGCAATAGACTTGTCAGCATAATAATGGTGCGGGTACCTTTGTAATTCCATTTCAGTGTTAAAACAAATAGTATTCATAACAATTTGAAACTGTACCGTCAACAAAAATAAGCAATTTGTGTATTTTGCTGAAAAATCAGAAAACTAATTACTTGTTATATTTTATAAATCGTTTTAATACAAAACCGTGAAGAAACGCACCTTGAAAAAGCATGGCTTAAACCTGAAGCCCGTCAGATTGAACGGTTTCCGGATTCCAGAGCCTTTGTCGGCGTGGTCCTGTGATGAGGTGACAAGTGTTTTCCTCCAAGTTTTATTGATATCAAGCATATCAACTTTCTTAAATATGGAATTAAATTTCAAAATCTGTCAAAATGCGATCGCATATTTTAGCGGCGAAATATTTTTACGCATGTGCGCGTGGCAAATCATAACGATATTTTTCTGTTGACCCACAGGTCAGGCTGGACAATGGTCAAGCCAGTTGTCCGCAGTTGCCGTCACTGGACACCGGGTCACGCGCCACGCTCGATGACCACAGGTCCGAGCCACTTGACCCACGATGACCTGGGCTTGCGCCCTCCCCAGCATTAATACTACTTACTTCAAAAGTGATTAATTAAAGATCGTGAAAACGCCGTTTAAGAACTAAAACAAATTGAGCGAGAAAACAGTTTGGGGGCAAAAAGGAAGAGGAAAGTCAAGGCGCATTTACAGAGAAAGGAATATGAATCCTTACCAATAATTTATAGAGGCATTTGGCTTTTAATTATAATTATTGGAATGTTTTATTGAGAAAAATGTATTTTAAAGTGTCCACAGTTTATTTCTGATTCGAACACTGCACAAAATTGTGACAACATGAGCGGGCAATGCAATTTACTGGTATACAGAAATAATGTAACGACATTTCAAACTATCTTCACTGAATTAACTGTTATTATTAGGATTATATGATATATTTGAAAATCAATTTGCCCGACAAAACACAGCTGAAAAGCGGAATAGCCCTGATCGTATCTCGAACAAAGTGAAACAACAATGCGTTAGAAAAATGATACCAAAACAATGGCGTTATAATTTCCCAAATTGAATTCAGATAGAAAACAAAAGATGTGGGCCAGCAGATGACGATATTTTTGTTGTTCCAGTGTTTACACAGTAAACAGGAATGTCAGGACATCAAGCACCTCAAGCCATGCGCTGTCAGATTGGTGAACACAGACGACACTTTGGTCATTGTAAGATAACGCTTGGAATTCACAACCACGCGCCATTGTAGCGGACACATCAAAATCTTATCACAATTCCGAGCATAAATGGCAAAAACAATTTTCCTGCTGCGTGGTTATTAAATTAAAATCACCGTTGTCACTGGCCATTTTATAGGCGCTGTCAATAGTGTATAATACGGCAGTGTTTTTCAATTGCGCACGTGCTGTCCAGCGAGGGTCTGGCTAATGCCCTAGCCTCTGGCTAGCCGTACTGGACAACGCACGAGTCGAGCACGTGCGCTTGGTTTACACCTCATTGACAACTTTGCCGATATTACCATGACTAAAGTGTCTCACATATGTTTTAATTGACAAACATTGTAACTGATTATCAATTGAACCATAATTCGACGTAATTGTCATTGCGGGAATAGCGAATGATCTCGTCAGCACGTGCTTCGCACGAGGCCTCAGGCACGTGCGGACCTTCTATGAAAACTGACCACAGAGCAATAATGTCCACCAGACAATACTGCGTTCCAATGTAGCATTGTTAAAAACAATACAGTCCAGGGCAGCAATAGCGGCAGATGGGTTTTGTAACTGTGGCCTTTATGCCGTTTAAAATGATTTGCGTATTGATGACCATGGGATAGAAATACTAAAACAGTAGTTTGTGTTAAATCAAACGAATTATAGTCGCATAACAAAACGGTTGTGAATTTATTGTTTTATTACAAAAATGCGGTTGTATAACATTCTCTGCAGAAAAAGAGATTTATATACACCATCATATTCTAAATTAATTCTATTTTCAATAGTAATTTATTGTTTTCAATGATACCCACAATGGCAATGAACAAACCAATTTACATTATATAATTGTGTGTTTTTCTACTGCTACTGGGTACATCAAGGTGGTCGCTAGTGCATAAAATGTGGAGAAAAACCATCAAGGAACCCTTTCAAATGTCAGCATTCGTTCAACCGGCGACAACCGCACAAGTATCACAGAGAGCGTTTTGTAAAAAAAAACATCAAAGGGGGACAACCATTACAAATTAATATTTCAAGTCCTACTGTATTTAGAGATTGCAAATAAGTTCGTAACACTCACTTGTAAGGAAACAAAAAATGCATCTTGAAGAATATTTCACACTTCTTTACATCAAATATTTATATCTTTCATACATATAACAGAGAAAGTTAATGAAGCACATATAGGAAATCTCATAGTAATGAACATGTTTGCAAACAAAGCAAAATGAAAGAAAATACACACAAACACACACACACCTGACTTGGCCAAAATGGAATGGATCTACTGCACAACAAATCATCACTCCTTTAACAAAAACTAGAATAATATATAAATTCTGTACATATAAATGGAATCAAAACATGTTTGAAAGGACAAAGTGTTTTAGAATTGAACAATAATAGAAATTGTATGATCTTAAATTAAATTACTGTTTATTTTTTAACTGACAAGTGATGCTAACTACTGAATATTTAGAAGTCAATATAGTTGTGTATTTTGTCAAACCTTCAAATAGGTTTTTATAATAAATAAGAAAATAAGCTTTCTTATATACATATAACAAATGCATAGTTTATACATCAACATTAATTCCAAGGTAAACCCAACCTGATACTTTTTTATATGAAGTATCACAAATCATTGCTTGCAATGTCAAAGAAAAAAAAGGAAATACAATAACGTAAATTATTAAACTGTATATTAATGTAAAACATGAGATTTATTACTAAGCTTAAGTTCACACCAAAGAGCAATGAACCACAAAACAAAATGACTACATTCTCCAGTGGTGAAATGCTCAGTCTCTGTATACAAGGAAATGTTCATAGAGAGCTATTTACAGTTGACTTCACTCAGTTATATACAGTTGATATCAATCAGGTGTCAGGATGATGAGCAGGGCTGGTCAGCCGGTGGTCGGAGGACTGGTCAGCGTGCTGGTTACTTGGCTGGCGGTGTTCTGTTCCACGTTGTCTCCATACAATAGTCGTATGTCTGAAAACAGTGGAACACTAGAGAGAAGTTCAGCTAACACAACCGTTATATTATTTTAATGCCATACTTTTTTCAGGTGAAACTAGAGCCTTATTACCAAATGTGAAACTATAACACGAAGTTCAAGGGCATATACATCTGATATTAGTAAACATGTATAACTAGGCGCAAAAAGTGTTGTCTTGCACATCACACTTCATGTTGATGACATACATCAGGTTCTATTTCAATCACACATAAATGTCCTATTCGCCCTCTATCAATAGTAATTTAACTGTTATTGCTTCAGTGCGTTTTACTTACCCCACAGTTGTTGGCATTGGCGACAGAAGCACACCAGTAACCCGGTCCCCAGGTGCAGCGGTTGCGTCCGAGCAACTCACGCCCGCGACTTCCCAGCTGTCGCTTCACCTGGCGTGCATGGAAGTACAGAGTGTCCGGGTCCCGTGCCGGCGCCGACAGAGCTGGGCACAGCTGGAGGGTCTGCGGGTAAGGAAAGAGGTTTGTTTTATGCTTTTTATAATGAAACAAATTTTATATTTCACTGTGTGTTTATATTTTTCACCACAGTGGAAAATACAACTAATATGGCACTGTCCCATGACACTGATGTTGGCTGGTCTCGCAGCATTCTTTAAGGCTTCGCTATTCATAAACAAGAGGGCCCAAAGGGCCCTAGGCCGCTCACCTGAGGAAAAGGTAAAGGGTCAAGGTGAAGCCATTATATTATTATAACCAAATATTGGTAGAGAACTTCTAGATAATGCTATATACCAAAT
>Ga0224511_10000033_pt1 | contig 51008 bp, 54 predicted proteins | sample SF_May12_sed_USG_2_FD_169988 | JGI IMG/M metagenome (GOLD analysis project Ga0224511, IMG submission 169988) | Sediment microbial communities from San Francisco Bay, California, United States - SF_May12_sed_USGS_8_1 | ecosystem: Environmental > Aquatic > Marine > Sediment | place: USA...
ATCAAGCAGTGTGGTTTTTTTATTTAGAGATGCCGGTATCTATTTGGCTTCCATGCGGGAGAGATGACATTTGGCATATCAGAGCGATTGAGTAATCGAGCCGGTGACAATGTGAGTTCACCATAACGTCGATTGATGTTGTCCATGGTCTGGTGTAATTGCCTGTCGCGTGCGAGTTGCCTGGTTTGGTTGGCAAACATATCTAGCTGCATGCTGGCAGGTCGTGGATCAAGCGCAGTTATTTGAATTTGCCAGATACCTTCACCTTTCCATACGTAATTTAGTTTTTGTTGGCAGTAGCGATAAAGATGGCGACTGTCATTGCTAAATGAGGGCAGGCGTATTTTTTCGCCCAGCCACTCCTGTTCAGTGCGCAAGCCAAACCAGAAAGTGCGAGCCTCAAAATCATGGCGGCGCAGCCGGGCACCTACCTTGCTGCACATATGCTGTAGATAAGTCAGTATGACCTGGCGGCTACGGGTATTGGGCGCCATGACCTTACCGTGGCCGATAGATTGGGGTGCGGTTACTTCTGTATGTAGTGGTTCGGGATCCTGTCCCTGGCACATATACCAGATGCGACGTCCAGGGTTGCCAAAGCGCCTTGCCAGTACGCTAATGGGTAGTTTTTCCATATCGCCACAATAATGCACGCCATGGTTGGCCAGAAATTCCCCAGTCTTTTTTCCAATGCCACAAAGTTCGGTGACCGGAACGTGTTGTAAACGATCTTTTGCTTCCCAGGGTGGAATGATGGTAAAGCCATCGGGTTTATTGAGTTTGGCGGCATATTTGGCGGTGGTTTTATCACCGCTGATACCAATCGAGCATAGTAATCCTGAAGCTCTATACACTGCCTGCTTTAATAAGTGAGCTGTCGCTATGGGTGATCCGTATAGTTGCTGGCAGGGTGTTATGTCTATAAAAGCCTCATCGACTGAGAATACCTCTACGTCTGGGCAAACATTATAGATGGCTTGCATGATGCGTGTGGAAATGGCGGTATAAACTCCGGGTCGGGAAGGGCGCTGAATGATATCTGGGCAAAGATGACGAGCTTCATTGAGGTGCATGCCGGTGCGTACCCCGCAGGCGCGTGCTTCATAAGAACTGGTGATAACACAACTACCACGTAAACCGTTGGTGACGGCAACTGGCTGGCCGAGCAGGGATGGAAAGTCACGCTGCTCGACTGAAGCAAAAAAAGCATTCATGTCGATGAGTGCGATGGCGCGTGGCCAGTGGGCGTTGTTTTTATTATTCATAAAGCTTTTTTGCCGCAGAGACGCAGAGTTCGCAGAGAAAAGCCTCTTAAGAGATGATCCATTTATTAACACCTGTTGATCCAATGAGTCCTATATCTTTGCTATCAATATGCTATCTATAAAGCTTGCCAACAACAAAACGCTTTTCTCTGCGAACTCTGTGCCTCTGCGGTGAATGATTTTGAATTAATACTTCCGCAACTGCCCAACCAGTACTCCCTGGATTCTCACGCGATTAGCATCGTAGACCATAGTTTTCATTTCTGTATTTTCTGGGATAAGTTGAATAAAGCGACCATGATTGCTGCGTTTGAAACGCTTGAGTGTGGTCTCCTGTTCATCGATGAGTGCAACGACGATATCGCCATCATTGGCGGTTTCACAGAATTCAATCACCACAATGTCACCATCAAGAATGCCTGCATCGATCATCGAGTTACCCTGTACGCGAATGGCAAAATTGTTACGACCAAAAAAGTCGGTGAGATTGATCTCGTCTTCACCAGCAATCGCTTCGATGGGTTTACCAGCGGCAATTTTGCCCAATAGCGGTAAAGTATTTTCCTGTTGTGCGCGTTCTTTAAGCAGGCGGATGCCTCGATGTCTGCCTTTGTCGATGCTTAGAAATCCGGCATCTGCCAGTGCCTGTACGTAGCGATGTGCAACACCGCGTGAACTGATGCCGATGTCCTCGGCGATTTCCTGTAGCTTGGGTGAAACGCCGTGAATAGTAATGTAGCGTTGTATAAAGCTTAAAACGGCGCGTTGAGTATCAGTGAGTAGCATAATGTTCTCATAAAGTTCTCCTGTATTGTTATTATATGAGAACGTTACGAGAACTTTCAACTGCTAATTGAAAAATAAATGAGTTATAACGCAACAAGCCCGCTCAAAGAGCAGGCTTGTTTGAAGATTTCCTGTCCAGATTAATGTTTAGCGTTTTGGAACGTACAAGTCTGTACAGGTACCTTCGGCCATTTCAGCGGCAAAGTTGAAGGTTTCTGACAGGGTGGGGTGTGGGTGTACGGTCAGGGCGATATCTTCGATATCTGCGCCCATTTCCAGTGCCAGTACAGCTTCAGCGATGAGTTCTCCCGCATTAGTGCCGACCATACCTGCGCCGATGATCTGGTGGGTGTTTTTGTCGAATAACACTTTGGTCAGGCCTTCGTTGCGGCCGATACTCAATGAGCGACCGCTGGCCGCCCAGGGGAAGGCGCCTTTGGTGTATTCGATGCCCTGTGCTTTGGCCTGTTCTTCGGTGATACCCATCCATGAAATTTCTGGATCGGTGTAAGCCACAGAAGGGATGGTTTTTGCGTCGAAGAAAGATTTCATGCCAGCAATGGTTTCAGCTGCAGTTTTGCCTTCGTGCGTGGCTTTGTGTGCCAGCATAGGCTGGCCAACGATATCGCCAATGGCGTAAATATTGGCTACATTGGTTTTCTGTTGTTTATCGACTGCGATGAAGCCGCGCTCATCAACAACGACACCTGCTTTTTCTGCATCGATTAATTTGCCATTTGGAGTGCGACCTACGGCGAGCAATACGCGGTCGAAGGTATCGCTTTCGGGTACGTTTTTGCCTTCGAAGGAAACTTTCAGGCCGCCTTTGAGGGCTTTAATGTCGGTGACTTTGGCGTTCAGCCAGATGTTTTCGTAACGCTTTTTAACACGTCTCTCCAGTGGGCGAACCAGATCACGATCGCAGCCGGGAATCAGGCCGGGCGAGAGCTCGACGATAGAAACTTTTGAACCGAGTGCGTCATAAACAGTCGCCATTTCTAAACCGATAATGCCGCCGCCAATCACAAGCAGGCGTTTAGGTACTTCTTTTAGTTCGAGTGCGCCAGTTGAATCCATCAGGCGCTCATCGTCGTAAGGCAGGCCGGGAATTTTCATGACTGAAGAACCGGCAGCGATAATCACGTCATCAAAAGAAATAGTGGTAGTGCCATCTTCGCCTGTAACGTCGATGGTTTTAGGTGAAGTAAACTTGCCGTAACCGTTAACAATTTTCACTTTGCGCTGTTTAGCCAAACCTGCCAGACCACCGGTGAGCTGGTTGATGATACCGTTTTTGTATTCGACGATTTTTTTAATGTCGATTTTTGGTTCGCCAAAGACAACACCGTGCTCACTCATTTCTTCAGCTTCATTGATGATTTGTGCGGTGTGCAATAGAGCCTTTGATGGAATACAGCCCACGTTTAAACAGACACCGCCAATGTTGTTAAATTTCTCAATAAGAATAACGCTTTTGCCCAGGTCAGCAGCACGGAAAGCAGCGGTATAACCACCAGGGCCTGAACCAAGTACCACCACTTCGGCGTGCATATCGCTGCCTTCAGGAATGGCAGCGGCAACAGGTGCGGTTTCAGCTGCTTTTGGTTCACTGGCCGCTTTTTCTTTAGCGGGAGTGTCTGTTGTAGCATTACCAGCCACTTCCATTTCTAGAATAATGTCGCCCTGTGAAACTTTGTCATTCACTTTAACTAGCACGTTTTTAATCGTACCGGCGTGGGGCGAAGGAATTTCGATACTGGCCTTGTCTGATTCCAGTGTAATTAAGGCGTCTTCTTCAGTAACAACATCGCCTGCTGAAACTACAACTTCGATAATATCAACGTCGGAAAAATCGCCGATGTCAGGTACTTCAACTTTAACAATATTGGACATGAGCAATTCCTACAGTACGAGTCTACGAGTGTCGGCGAGAATCCTGCCGAGGAACGAAGTGAAGCGTGCGCCGTCGGCACCGTCGATGACGCGGTGGTCGTATGATAGTGAGATGGGCATCATCAAACGTGGTACAAATTCACCGTCGATATAAACCGGTTTCATGGCTGCGCGTGAGACACCAAGGATGGCAACTTCGGGTGCATTCACAATCGGAGTGAAGGCGGTGCCGCCAATGCCGCCCAAACTTGAGATGCTGATGCAGCCACCTGCCATATCGGCGGGTTTGAGTTTTTTGTCTCTGGCCTTGATGCTGGTGTCTACTACTTCTTTTGCAATTTGTAACAACGACTTGCACTCAACGTCGCGGATTACGGGAACCACCAGGCCCGCGGGTGTATCCATGGCAACGCCAACGTTGATGTATTTTTTCAGGATTAAATTTTCGCCTGCCGTATCCAGTGATGAATTAAAGCGAGGGTATTCTTTTAGCGCAGAAGCAATTGCTTTTACTAGAAAAGCAACCATGGTGACCTTGATGCCTTCATCTTTGTGTTCGACGTTAAGCTCCTTACGGAAAGCTTCCAGTTCGGTGATGTCGACTTCATCAAACTGGGTGACATGTGGAATGTTGACCCAGTTGCGGTGCAGGAATTTACCGGTGAGTTTATTAATTTTAGTCAGTGGTTGTGTTTCGATATTGCCGAACTGACTAAAATCAATGTCTGGCATTGGCTCAACAGAGAGGCCGCCAGAAGGTGCGCCAATTGCGCCGGATGATAGTACCTGTTTAACAAAAGCTTTTACGTCATCTTTCAGAATACGACCTTTCAAACCAGAGCCGTTGATCTGTCCCAGGTTGGCGCCCAGCTCCCGGGCAAACTTGCGTACTGCAGGACTTGCGTGAGCTTTGCTGAAACCGGCTTCATCAATCGCCGTTGCTACAGGCGCAGCTCTTTGTGGTGCTGGTGCCTGTTGTGCCGCGGGCGCAGGTGTGGCTACTTTTGGTGTTTCTTTTGCAGGTTCTGCTTTTTTCTCAGTAGGTGCAGCAGTGGTAGCTTCGCTAGCCACAGAGTCGGAAATTTCCATGGTTATTAACAGGTCGCCTTCTGAGACCTTGTCGCCCATGCTGACTTTTATCTCTTTAACCACACCAGCAAATTCGGAGGGGATTTCCATCGCTGCTTTATCGGATTCCAGGGAAACCAGTGGATCTTCAACGCTAACGGTATCGCCGGGAGAAACGATAATCTCGATAACTTCAACGCCCGAAAAATCACCAATATCGGGAACAAGAATGTCTTTTAATTCTGCCATATCCTGGTCCTTCCTAAGCGTTCAGTGGGTTAGGTTTGTTGACGTCGATGCCGTATTTCTTGATGGCTTCGGTGACTTTTGAAGCGGGGATAGTGCCTTCATCTGCCAGCGTTTTCAGTGTTGCCAGCGTCACGTAATGGCTATTGACTTCAAAGTGCTTGCGTAACTGCTTGCGTGTATCGGAGCGACCAAAACCATCAGTGCCTAGTACGGTGTAAGACATCGGTACAAAATTGCGGATCTGGTCGGCTACATTGCGAACATAATCTGATGATGAAATCACCGGGCCTTCACATTTGCTCAAAGTTTTTTCAACATAACTAATGCGTGCTTTCTTTTCAGGGTTGAGCATGTTCCAGCGTTCGCAATCACGGGCCTCGCGAGACAGTTCGTTGTAGCTGGTGACGCTCCAGACATCGGCACTCACACCCCAGTCTTTTTCAAGTAGTTCTGCCGCCTCAATCACTTCACGTAGAATCGTACCACTACCAAAGAGTTGTGCTTTTGGCTGTCCTTTTTTCGCTTTGTGTTTATTGAACAGGTACATGCCTTTGATAATGCCGTCTTCACAACCTTTAGGCATGGCAGGCATAACGTAGTTTTCGTTCATCGCAGTGACGTAGTAGTAAACACTTTCCTGTTCCTGAATCATGCGACGCATACCGTCCTGAATCACCACTGCCATTTCGTAAGCGAAGCAGGGGTCGTAAGCGACACAGTTCGGAATAGTGGATGCCATCAACAGGCCATGGCCATCCTGATGCTGCAAGCCTTCACCTGCCAGCGTAGTACGACCTGCAGTGGCACCAATCAGGAAGCCGCGTGCCTGCATATCACCAGCCGCCCATGCCAGATCGCCAATGCGCTGAAATCCGAACATGGAGTAATAAATGTAGAACGGCATCATGTTGACGCCGTGTGAAGCATAAGCGGTGGCGGCGGCAATCCATGAGGACATCGCGCCGGCTTCGTTGATACCTTCTTCCAGTACCTGACCGGATTTGTCCTCTTTGTAGAACATCACCTGGCCTTTGTCCTGTGGCTCATACAACTGGCCGACAGAAGAGTAAATACCTAGCTGGCGGAACATGCCTTCCATGCCAAAGGTACGTGCTTCATCCGGCACAATGGGTACGATATTTTTGCCGATTGTCTTGTCCCGGGTTAATGCAGTCAGCATGCGAACAAAAGCCATGGTAGTCGACATTTCGCGTTCGCCGGAACCTTCGAGCAGGGCGTCGAAAATAGAGAGATCAGGGACTTTTTGTGCTGCCGCCAGTTTAGTGCGTGATGGTAGGTAACCACCCAGTTCTGTACGGCGAGCCTGCAAATATTTTATCTCTTCACTATCATCAGCAGGGCGATAGTATTCTGCCTTTTCAGCTTGTTCATTGGTAATTGGAATATCGAAACGATCACGGAAGCGGAGCAGGCTTTCAGTGTCCAGTTTTTTCTGTGAATGTGTGGTGTTTTGGCCTTCACCAGCTTCACCCATACCGTAGCCTTTAACAGTCTTGGTCAGGATAACGGTCGGCTGACCTTCGTGTTTGACGGCTGATGCATAGGCGGCAAATACTTTATGTGGATCGTGACCACCACGGTTTAAACGCCAGATAGCATCGTCGGACATAGTCGCAACCATGTCTTTTAATTCGGGGTAAGCACCGAAGAAGTGTTCACGCACATAAGCGCCGTCTTTGGCTTTGTAGTTCTGGTAGTCGCCATCGACTACTTCTTCCATGCGTTTGCGTAGCAGGCCATCTTTATCTTTATCCAGTAACTGATCCCAGTAGCTACCCCAGATAACCTTGATCACGTTCCAGCCAGCGCCGCGGAAGGTCGCTTCCAGTTCCTGGATAATTTTGCCGTTACCATTAACCGGGCCATCGAGACGTTGCAGGTTGCAGTTAATAACAAACACCAGGTTATCGAGTTTTTCACGACCAGCTAGTGTCAGTGAGCCTTTTGATTCTGGTTCGTCCATTTCACCATCACCACAAAAAGCCCAGACTTTACGTTTAGTGGTGTCTGAAATACCGCGGTGATTCAGGTATTTCATAAAGCGAGCCTGATAAATGGCCATGATTGGGCCTAGACCCATCGATACCGTTGGGAACTGCCAGAAGTCCGGCATCAACCAGGGGTGGGGGTAGGAAGACAGGCCTTCGCCCTCTGCTTCCTGACGGAAATTATCTAACTGATCCGCACTCAAACGGCCTTCGAGGTAAGCGCGTGAGTAAATGCCGGGTGCTGAATGACCCTGCATAAATATCAGGTCACCGCCCTGTTCATGGTCATTGCCATGGAAGAAATGATTGAAGCCAACATCATAAAGAGTCGCAGCAGAAGAGAAGCTGGCGATATGACCACCCAGCTCCGATAATTCCTTATTAGCGCGAACCACCATGGCCATGGCATTCCAACGAATCAGTGAGCGAATACGGCGTTCGATGGCTGAATCACCCGGTGTGCGTTCTTCCAGATGGGTCGGAATCGTATTTAGATAAGCCGTGTTATTGGTGAATGGTAAGTTGCTGCCAGAGCGTCGTGCGTTGTCAATTAATTGCTCGAGCAGGAAATGGGCACGTTCAGCGCCTTCATTTTCGATCACAGCCGCGAGTGCATCCATCCATTCTCGTGTTTCCAGGGGGTCGATATCGTGTAAATCAGTCATACGTGGTCTCGTGTGTTCGTAGAAATTACCGTTAATTTCAGTAGGTTTAGGCTCATTTTCTACGAAATTATTCGTTGCGGTGCCTGTTGATGCGTTTAGATTCAGTGCAACTGATGAACCTGACAATGCAAACCAAGACGCGAATTATAGAAGTTAATCGACCTATAGTCGAATTTGCTAATACAATAAATGCATCTCATTTAGTTATTAAGTTGGTGATTTATCAATAGATAATTAGCGGTTACTGTTTATTGATGGTCACACTCCGGTATAATCGCCCCCCATTAATACACCTTCAAAGTGGAGCGACGTGATGTCTGCCAGCAAATCAAATATTAAGAAAGCGGTGCTAGCCTATTCCGGCGGCCTGGATACTTCTATCATCCTTAAATGGCTGGAAGATGAATACGGTTGTGAAGTGGTGACCTTTACAGCTGATATTGGTCAGGGTGAAGAAGTCGAACCTGCACGTGCCAAAGCTAAAGCCATGGGCATCAAAGAAATTTATATCGAAGACTTACGCGAAGAATTTGTACGCGACTTTGTTTTCCCTATGTTCCGAGCTAACACTATCTATGAAGGCGAATATTTACTCGGTACTTCAATCGCGCGTCCGCTGATTTCAAAACGTTTAATCGAAATTGCGAATGAAACCGGTGCTGATGCGATTTCCCACGGTGCAACGGGTAAGGGTAATGATCAGGTGCGTTTCGAATTGGGTGCTTATGCATTGAAACCCGACGTACACATCATTGCGCCCTGGCGTGAATGGGATTTGAACTCTCGTGAGAAGCTGATGGCTTATGCTGCTGAGCATGGCATCGAAGTTGATTTCAACAAAGGCAAAAAATCACCTTATTCCATGGATGCTAATTTGCTGCACATTTCCTATGAAGGCGGCATTCTGGAAGATCCATGGGTAGAAGCTGAAGATGATATGTGGCGCTGGTCAGTATCACCCGAGCAAGCTCCCGACAAGGCAACTTACCTGGAACTGACTTATGAGAAAGGCGACATTGTTGCTATCAATGGCAAAGCCATGACTCCCGCAGAAGTGTTGACTGAGCTGAATACTATCGGTGGTGCCAATGGTATCGGTCGTCTGGATATTGTAGAAAATCGTTATGTGGGTATGAAGTCACGTGGTTGTTACGAAACCCCCGGCGGTACCATCATGCTAAAAGCGCATCGTGCTATCGAATCGTTAACGCTGGACCGTGAAGTAGCGCACCTTAAAGATGAGTTGATGCCACGTTACGCGACGATGATTTATAACGGTTACTGGTGGAGTCCTGAACGTTTGATGATGCAGACCATGATTGATGAATCGCAGAAAACTGTGAACGGTGTGGTTCGCGTTAAGTTGTACAAAGGTAGTGTGGCTGCTGTAGGTCGTAAATCAGAAACCGACACTTTGTTTGATGAAAATATCGCTACCTTTGAAGATGATGCAGGTGCATATGATCAGAAGGATGCGGAAGGCTTTATTAAATTGAATGCTTTGCGTTTGAAAATTCAGGCATCAAGACGTAAGTAGGTTTTATATCATAAAGCAAAATGTGCTAATGATAAATTTGTTATTAAGCAATGAGTTTTTCCTCTAGTTTAGTTTTTGCAGTGGTTTGATTAATGGCTGTCCTGGATGAAGAAACCGCTTTTCAGCGGCTTCTTATTTTTTTGTCCTATGTGTTAGAGGTCTATTTTATTGTAAATGCGGTGTCAAACGTACGATAGTAATACAGTTAAAATTGTTTCAGGTTTAGAACGTAATGAAAAAAGAGCCAGAAGAAATAGTGCAGGCAGAAACCGAAGACGAACAGCGTATCGGTGAAGCAATGTTAAAAATTGTAGAGAATCAGCTAGAAGAAAATAATCCTGTTGATACTAAAATCACATTGGATAGATTAATGGCGATGGGTGAGTCAAGAGAAAATGCAATGCGATATATTGCCACTGTGTTATCTGTTGAAATATTTGAAATGATGAAAGATAGTGTTCCCTTTAATGAAATTCGATATATAGAAAAATTGAAAATATTGCCAGAGTTACCTGAGGAATAGGCTGATAAATTTTGATTCCTTAAGTGAGCAGTGAAGAAAACCAGTAGGGCCAGGCCTGTCTCGATTATTCGTGTCGGAAAAGACTAACTCCGATAGTTAAAAAACACCGAGCAAAGAAAAATGTCCTGCTACACTCTATTCCTTTTCCTTATTTTCTTTCTGCCATTTGTCATAGCAGTCAATCCCGCAAAAATGTGCAACATAATCATCCACTTCTGATGTTGTTGCATCTGACCTGGGTACCTCTTTAAGGCAGACCTCGCAGGGTACTGTTTCTGTTGTTTTATCTTGTTCACTCATAACAAACCCCTCTCTCAATATATGTAATGTTTGTCGGTCTATTCCCAGTAGATCTTACCCTGATCGTATAGTTCAATGATTAACGATAATTTATTGAACACAAATGGGAAGCTGGCCATTCATCTTTGATGAATGTTGATTATGAGATTTTGTAAGTGGATCGATGTTATCTTTGTTGTATCTGATCTGGGAGTTGCGGAATAATATGGCCTAATTTTTTTTGGTTCCACCTGTGAAAATAATGTTGAAACTAGTTTTTATTTCCTGAGAAAAAAATCCGGCACGTGCCATGGTTAATGATAATTCGACGCCTGCATCTTTTGGCCAGGTAGCAATTCGTGCGGTAGAATTGTCCGATTGCATAGTGTGGGCGCCAAATTCTATATTCAGTGTTTTAAGTAATTTGCCGTAGTCTGCTTGTGGTATGTCTACAGCGATGCTATTGAGTTGCTGTTTTGTGTCAAAACCAAAAATTATGTGAGAATTTTTTTTGCGTTTAATGTTAAAGATAGGTCGGCCATCTCTTATTATATACATAACGACTTCTTTGTAATTTTCTCGTTTACCACGCGGGAATATTTTTTTGAGATCTTCCATGGTGTCGCCCCACTTTGTGCCGAAGGCACCTTCCTGATAGGTATCAGCAATTTCGCCAGAAAGTACGGGTTTGGATATAAATAAAATAGCTAAAAATAAAATCTTGTACATAAATAAATCTCGTTTCTTTTTGGGTTGTAACTCTACACCCTGGTGGTGATTGTGGGCAAGCAGCAGATTATATAGATACGGTTTTATTGTGGGCAAATATAAGGGTAGATGTGGTCAAATAATTCCGGGAAGAGTTTGCGCATGCTTGCTGCACTGGCTAGTTCCATGTCTTCATACTCAAAGCCAGGTGATACGGCCTCGCTGAGCAGGCCATATTCACCTTCGATTAGTTGGCTGGTCTTCCAGCAACCGCCTCTGACGACCAGCTGGGGAGTCTGACCCTGTGGTATATTATTTCCCAATATTGCTGTTTCTAGTGCTCCATCGGGATGGATAATGGTGTAGTTGATGGCTGAGCCGCTATGAAAATAATGGATAATGTCTGATTTATTTTTGTGCAGGTAACCAATGGGGCTGTCATTAGTTAGCATGTAGTAAATGGAAGAAAGGCTGCTTCGACTTCCAGCAGGGCAGGTGGTGGTTATTTCCGAGCTATAGGTACGTTTGAAGTAGCCGCCTTCAGAGGGATGCGCCTGTAGGCAGAGCTTGCTAATAATCTCTTGTTTGCTCATATCTGTTTTGTAGTGGGTGGCTTATAAGCGATGTGCCTTCCAGTACTTTGATTTCCAGTAGATATTATTAAGTTTGGAAATCATCACGCCTTTGCTGGTAGATGCATGCAGGAAATTATTATTTTCTATATAAATTCCGACGTGTCTAACTTTTGATGATGTTTTGAAGAAGACTAAATCACCTGGTTTTAATTTGTTTTTAGTTATCTGCTTTCCTGTTGATGATTGTAGTTCAGTGGATCTGGGTATATTAATGCCAAGTTGTGATCTAAAGGTTCTATAAACGAAACCTGAACAATCAATGCCGTTTTTACTGAGTCCGCCCATTTTATATTTAACACCTTTCCAGTTTTTGTATTGAGCATAGAGTTTGTTCTTTACAGCACTGGAATTATTGAGGTCTACTTTTTTACCCATAGGAATATCGACTAAATGGCCGGGTCTTGTATCTGGGCTGGAACTGCAGCCCAGTAGTGAGATGTTTAGCAGCAATAAAAAAGTTATTTTATTTAACATATTATTTACCTTGATTATCTAGATAAAAAACAGTGACTGGATCAGTAAATAGTTTTGCATTGGGTATAAGTATATCGGCATCGTCTGCAGCCAGTTTTGTATAGCGTAAATCGATAGATAACACTTTTCCCTGATAACTGGAAATTTTGATTTTATCACCAACTTTGAAGGGGCGGTAAAGCAGAATTAATATGCCGGATAAAATGTTTGAGATGGTGTCTTTTAAGGCAAAGCCCAGTGCAAAACCAGTGAGGCCCAGGCCAGCGACCAGGGCAGATATATCAATACCTATAGTGCCCAATGCAGTAATTAGTCCAATGATGATAAGCGTAATACGGCTGCTACGGGCAAACAGGTGGCTAAGGCTTTGATCTAAATTGAGGTGTTCTGAGATGCTTAAAATAAGTTTTTTGCTAATACTGGAAAGTATAATGAATATGGTGATGACAATGATTAGACCAGTGATTTTAGGCAGCCATAGCACGCTTTGTTCAAGTGTTAGCTGGATGATCTCGTTCATGGTTTTGTGAATTTATCCGTGCTTATTATTGATAAGTGTAACACTACACTTAGAGGGCGCGCTGAGGCAAGTCGAAGAGCCTGGTTTCCCATAATAAATATCATGATTAATTGTGTTTGGGACTGTTATTATTAGTTGGTAAAGGCCTGTATAAGGGAGGTGTTCAATGAAGTATATTCGTAGCTTTTCTGAAATAAGAATGTCTGATGTGGCGGATGTGGGCGGTAAGAATGCCTCATTGGGTGAGATGTATACCCAGTTAAAAGAAAGTAGTATGCGTGTACCGAATGGTTTTGCCACCACTTCAGAAGCATTCTGGTTGTTTATTGACCATAATAATCTACGAAAAAAAATTCTGGATGAGCTGGATGAGCTGGATACCAGCGATGTGATTGCCCTGGCCAAATCAGGCCAACATATTCGTAACAGTATTATGCATGCAGAGCTGCCAGATGTTCTGGCGCAGGAAATTGCCCAGGCCTACCAAGTGCTGGGTGATGAATATGGCCATTCACCCGATGTTGCTGTGCGCAGTTCAGCAACCGCAGAAGATTTGCCTGATGCTTCATTTGCAGGTCAGCAGGAAACCTACCTCAATATTAGTAATCTCGAAAATTTACTGGTTGCCTGTAAACGAGTATTCGCTTCGCTGTTTACTGATCGTGCTATTTCTTATCGTATTGATAAAGGTTTTTCCCATGCTGATGTTGCACTTTCTGTTGGTGTACAAAAAATGGTGCGTGCTGATTTAGGTGCATCGGGTGTGATATTTACTCTGGATACTGAAACTGGTTTTCGTGATGTTGTCCTGATCACTTCCTCTTATGGCCTGGGTGAGAACGTGGTTCAGGGTGCAGTTAACCCCGATGAGTTTTATGTTTATAAAAATACATTAGCGCAGGGGCACCGGCCGATCATTCGTCGTCAATTAGGTGATAAGGCGATTAAGATGGTTTATGGCAAAGACTCCAGTACTGGATTTTCAACTCGTAATGTTGATGTATCCATGGAGCATCGTCAGCAGTTTTCAATTACCGATGAAGAAGTGCTGGAGTTAGCACGTATTGCTGTGATTATTGAGAGCCATTACCAGAAACCCATGGATATTGAATGGGCGCGGGATGGTCAAAGTGGTGATTTATTTATTCTACAGGCACGTCCAGAAACGGTGCAAACAACTAAAAAAGATCCTGGCTTTGATCATTTTCAATTGCACGAACGTGGTGAAGTGCTGTGTGTGGGTAAGAGTGTGGGTAAACGTATTGCCTCGGGTGTGGCGCGTGTGGTTTCTGATGCCTCCTCCATGTATCAATTGCAAGCAGGTGAAGTCTTAATTACAGACATTACTGATCCAGACTGGGAGCCGGTAATGAAAATTGCCTCAGCCATTATAACTAACCGTGGTGGTCGTACCTGTCATGCTGCAATCGTTGCGCGTGAACTAGGTATACCCGCAATTGTGGGCTGTGGTGATGCCACACAGCGTATATTAAATGGCGAACTGGTTACGGCTTCCTGTGTCGAGGGTGATGCGGGTTTTGTTTATAAGGGTAAATTAAATTTTAGCCGTGAGGTTTTAGACTTTTCAAAATTAGATAAGCCCAAAACAAAGATCATGCTGAATCTGGCAAATCCTGACCAGGCCTTCGAGTTTTCAGTCCTGCCTGTTGATGGTGTCGGCCTGGCGCGTATAGAGTTTATTATTAATAACAGTATACGTGTGCACCCCTGGGCGTTGCTTAACTATGACAAGCTTGATAGTTATTTGCAGCAACGTATTGATAAAGAAGTGGCGGGTTATCCTGATCCAGAAAGTTTTTATATTAAAAAACTGGCTGAAGGTATCGGTATGATCGCTGCGGCTTTTTATCCACGACAGGTCATTGTGCGACTATCAGACTTCAAGTCGAATGAATATGCGAAATTGATTGGTGGTGAATTGATTGAACCTAAGGAAGAAAATCCCATGATTGGTTTTCGAGGTGCATCACGTTATCCATCGAATGATTTTAAAGAAAGTTTTCGTCTGGAATGTGAAGCCATTGTGCGTGTAAGAAAGCATATGGGTTTTGATAATGTTGATGTCATGGTTCCATTTGTACGCTCTGTTGAAGAAGGTAAGACGGTACTCGACCTTATGTCTAAAAATGGCCTGGGTCGTCGTCAGGGTGAGCTCAAAATATTTCTCATGTGTGAAATTCCATCCAATGCACTATTGGCGAAAATTTTTTTAGAATCATTTGATGGATTTTCTATTGGCTCAAATGATTTGACGCAGCTTACATTGGGTGTAGATAGAGATTCTGGTCTGATGGTTGATTTGGATGAACGCGATGAGGCAGTTAAAATTCTGATGAAAATGGCCATTGACGCCTGTCATGAAAAAAATAAATATGTGGGTATCTGTGGCCAGGCACCTTCTGATTATCCAGAAATTACACGTTGGCTGGTTGATAATGGCATCTCATCATTATCATTGAATCCTGATAGCGTCTATCGCATGATTGAAGAGGTGCTCAAGGTTGAGAATAAAACTTAATAGAATTAAAGGTATTATTCTGGTATAAGTCTTTGAAAATGCGCTATAAATTGTATATGAAATTAAAAAATAATAAGAAATTAGTTTCGCTGATTGGTACGCGTGAGCAATTGGTGGTTTTACTAAGCCTGCTGCTATGTATTGTGATTCTTTTCTTTGATATTTACTCGCCTTTAGATGTTGCTGCAGGTGTTCCCTATGTTGCCCTGGTGTTGGTGGGCCTGATTGCACAGAGACCTAAATTTATTTTAGTTCTAGCTATGATTGGTAGCGTGCTAACAATTATTGGATATTATCTTTCACCAAAAGGTATTATAGAGAATGATGTGGTATTGGTTAATCGAGCCTTGGCTTTATTTGCCATTTGGGCCACGGCTATCGTTTCACATTTCCATTTAAAAATGTTGGCAAAATTGGAGCCGATGGCAACAACTGACCAGTTAACTACTTTATATAATCGACACTATTTTACTTCTGAACTAGTCAAACAGATTAATACCTGGCGACGTTATCAACGGCCACTGTCTATTATTATCCTTGATATTGATTTTTTCAAAAAGGTAAATGATACCTATGGTCATCTAGCGGGTGATTATGTTTTGCAGACGCTAGCAAAAATTTGTCAGGCTGCGGTACGTGATATTGATACAGTGGCGAGGGTTGGGGGTGAAGAAATTGCCATTTTATTACCATCGACGGCGATTAATGGTGCCATGCGTACCGCGGAACGCATTCGCAGGGAAACTGAAGCCTATTCATTTAAATATGAAGATGTGCGTTTCAGGGTGACTGTAAGTTTGGGTGTGGCTGAGTTGACTGATGAATCATGGAGTATTACTGAGTTTATGAGCGCCGCTGATCAAATGTTATATAAGGCTAAGAATTCTGGCCGTAATCGCTGTGTGGCCAAAAATATTGGTTAGTAAGATGTAGGTCGGCAACCCCTTGCCAATATTCTTAAAGACGTCGTTAGATGGTTTCTGGCTTAGTGTGCTTTATTATCAAAAGTATATTCACCGCAGAGTCGCAGAGGCCGCAGAAAAAACATAAAAAATCAGGTAGGTTGGGTCAGGCGTTTTTTTGCCGTCAGTCAGAATCTTTAAATAAATAAACTTGTTGGGTTTCATATAAAGCATACAACTCAGTCGTGCTGTAATGAAAACTGTGTCATTAAACTACTAGTGGTGGCATAGGACAATCCAGGGTATCTGCAATAGCGCGAAATAGTTCAGTTTCGGTAATCGTGATCATTTTGTCCGCTGTGATGCAGGCGGCGCAGGCTTTGAGTAATAGGGGCTTTTGCAGAGGTTTGAGTTGGGCCAGTTCGTTCAGTGCCTGATTCAGGTTATTTAAATTTAATGTATTTTTTTCAAGTATCTGAATATCAAGCTTTCCAAGCTCTTTATTAGCAAGGTTGAAGGCATGTTTAGGTTCAATGTCTTGCTGCTTCCCTGTATGACTGAGCAATGATAATAAAATGGCGCAAGATTCTTTTATTTTTTGTAAGGATAAATATTTTTCTTTTTTATTCCTGCTTGTTTCAAATACACGATCAAGATGATGCACTACAATTTTCTGAATGATCCACTCGAATAGACTAATTTTTTCATCCATTTTTATCAGGCTATCAAGATTTTGTTTGAATAATTGATATTGCTTTTTAGATAGCTGGCGCAAACTTGATAAGGCCATATCAATTAACGGTAAGCGAAATTCGCTTTCAATATTTATAATTTTCAGGGAGAGTTCGACTGTTTCTTTATAGGCGCCAGGGTCGGCATGTGCCATTAGATACTGTAGTTGTTGTTTGCGAAGTTCAGGGTCATCATCAAGAATCAAAAAATAAATAAGGGCACGTGCACCACAGGGCTCATGTGCAATATTTTTTAAAGGCTCAGGGATGTTTGCGATTAACTTACTGGCATAATTGAGATGTTCAACAGATGCATGACCTATATGAGATGTCACAGTATCGACATTCATAGTTGTAGCCAGGGTGGTTAAGATTACAGCTGATTTATCTTCCCGACTGGATTCGGTCTCTTCTGTTTCAGGCTTTTCTTCTTGCGTGTAGTCAAATTCACCATTCCATCGTGGTTCAATTCTTTGTATACGCTCAGTCAGGGGCGGGTGAGTGGCAAACATGCCACTAAGAAAAGTGCTGATGCCCTGACTAAATAATGCATGGCTGATTTCGGCGGTACTGGCATTTTCCATTAATGAGCCTGATGAGTTACCACCGATTCGCTTGAGTGCGCCGGCAATACCATCAGCATTGCGGGTAAATTGAACGGCGGAAGCATCTGCCAGGTATTCACGTTGTCGGCTGACGGCAGATTTAATTAGACTGCCAAAAAATGTACCGGTATAGCCAATCACCATCAGGCCCACGCCTAAAGCCAGTATTGCGCCAGCGCCATCATTTTTGGATGAACGATGGCGTGAGCGACTGGTTGATCGTAGTAAGTAATAGCCAATGGTACTAATAATAGTTATGCCGTGTAGTACGCCAATAAGACGTATATTGAGTCTCATATCACCATTAAAGATATGACTAAACTCATGGGCAATGACACCCTGCAATTGTTCGCGTGAAAGTTTATCAATAGCGCCACGGGTAATACCAATAACGGCATCACTGGTTTTGAAACCGGCAGCAAAAGCATTAATACCATCTTCATCAAGAAGGTAAACCGGCGGTACGGGTGTGCCGGAGGCGATGGCCATCTCTTCAACTACATTGAGAATTTTTTGTTTGTTGAGATCACCGCTATCTTCAATGATAAGTTCAGCATCCATCATTTCAGCAACACGAGCACCACCAGAGGAAAGTGACATCACTTTAAAAAGACTACCAAAAATAATAATAATGCTGACTGCAGCACCGATGAGTGAAAAAGTTTGCCAGTCAAATTGTTCGCTAATGCTGGTGGTGTTTATTGTTTCAGTATCCAGATAGCCAAATACCATCATGACTAAAATATTACTTAAAACAACCAGTGAAATAACCGCAAGGGAAAATAGCATTACCAGCCATAATGTATTTTTACGCGCAACATCCTGCGATTCAAAAAAATTCATGTAGCGTTAAATTAATTTTTAAAAAGAAACTTTGGGTGCCGCCTGAATTTCTGCACTGTCCTCGAATTCGAGCAAGGTCGCATCATGATCGTGCCCGAATGAGGCAGCCAGTACGACGGGAGGGAAGGATTGCTTGTAAGTGTTATATGCCATTACCTGGTCATTAAATGCCTGACGGGCAAAAGCAACTTTATTTTCTGTGCTGGTGAGTTCTTCACTGAGTTGCATCATGTTTTGATTAGCTTTGAGATCGGGGTAATCTTCCATGACAATATTGAGCTTGCTCATAGCACCGCTGAGTGCATTTTCTGCATCCATTAGTTCATGTATGGCGTGGGCATTACCAGGATCTGAGGCGGCAGTCGCTAAATTATTGACAGCACCATTACGTGCATTGATGACGCTTTCCAGTGTTTCTCTTTCGTGCTGCATGTAACCTTTGGCAACTTCGATCAGGTTGGGAATGAGGTCATGGCGACGTTTCAGTTGCACTTCAATTTGTGCGAAGGCATTTTGATAGCGGTTCCGTAAACTGACCAGTGTATTAAAAATGCCAATGACATAAAAAACCAGTGCGGCAATAACAACCAAAGTGATGATAGTTGAAGTTTCCATAATAATTCGCCTGCTTAGTAGCTAATTTTTAGTTATTTTATATAAGGAATATAGTTGCTAGTCCCAAAAATGCAGCAAGACCGACAATATCTGTGATTGTGGTCAAAACCACGCTGCCAGCAATGGCAGGATCGATATTAGCCTTGCGCATGATTAATGGGATGGCTACGCCCGAGAAAGCGGCAACAAACAGGTTGATGATAATGGCAGCGGCTATGACTAAACCAATCTTAATGTCATTAAACCAAAATGCTGTTGTGAAAGCGATGACCAATGCCCAGCCAAAACCGTTTAATAAGCCAACGATAATTTCCTTGGTGAGCAACCAGTGTTTATTGCTTCGACTCACCTGGCCTAAAGCTAAACCGCGGATAACCAGTGTCAGTGTTTGTGTGCCAGCGATGCCACCCATACTGGCGACTACATTCATAAGTACTGCGATGGCGACAACTTTTTCCAAAGTACCTTCAAAGTTTGAGACTACCCATGAAGCCATAAAAGCGGTTATAAGATTAATACCTAGCCAGACAGCACGGCGGCGGGTACTGGGTACGACGGGTGCAAATAAATCTTCATCTTCATTTAAACCCGCCATGCTAAGTACATTATGGTCGCCTTCATCACGAATAACATCGACAACGTCATCGATGGTGATACGACCTAGAAGCTTCATGTCTTTATCGACAACGGGTGCAGATAATAGATCATGGGTTTCAAAAATTTTGGCGACATCATTATCTTCCATGTCAGCTTTGATAAATTCAGTTTCACGAGTCATCACATCGCCGACAGTTAGCTCGGTATCAGAAGTGAGTAAAGTTGAAAGTGGTAACAAACCTATATATGTATTATTGCGGCTAGTAACCATTAGGCTGTCTGTGTTTGTTGGGATCTCACCCAGTGCACGTAGATAACGTAAAACCACATCCAATGTAACCTCAGCTCGAACCGTTAGTGTGTCGGTGTTCATCAAACCACCGGCACTGTCTTCTGGATAAGAAAGTACGGTATCCAGACGTTCACGATGCTGGGCATCAAGAGAAGTTAATACTAAATCGGTAACACGACAGGCAGGGACTGGATGAAGTCAGCGAGGTCATCGATATCAAGACCTTCGGTTGCACTGATGAGATCCTGCAAAGACATATCACGAATCAGGGTAGAGCGAAGTTCCTCACCAAGATGCAATAAAACAGCGCCTTCGCGTTCAGCTTCGACCAGTTCCCAAATGAGGTTGCGCTCAGTATGTGGCAGTGATTCTAATAGATGAGCTATTTCAGCCGAGTGCAATTCATTCAGCATACGTGCAGCATGTTGAATGGTGCCAGTCTGCAACGCAAGATTAAGCGCCTGAAACTGGTTCTCGGTTTTTTCTGAGTGGTTAGCTTCTGTCATCACTATATCAACATATGCTACGCCTCGAACTTGAAGTCAGGCGCGATGAAGAATTGCTAGTGAGTGTAGCATGTCGCTATGGGCTTTACCTGTTATCTGGTTGTTTTCTCCAATTCACGCTGATTAAGTTGATTAAGTTGATTAAGCTGATTCTCAATTTCATGTGTTGAAGAATATTCGAGAATTTTTTTAATTTGTGGACATAATTGAGATAGGTTGCTGTGATTAATGATGTGTTTTATTTCCAGTAGTGCATTGGCCTGGACGCTGAAATATTCAAGGCCCATACCTAGTAATAATCGAGTGTATTGTGGATTGCTCGCCATTTCACCGCAGAGTGATACTGGAATGTGGGCTTTTTTCCCTGCATCAATGCTGATCTGGATGAGTTGCAATACTGCCGGGTTGAGTGGATTGTATAAATAGCTGACTTCGTCATCAATGCGATCTAATGCCAATGTGTACTGAATCAGATCGTTGGTGCCGATAGAGAGGAAGTCGAGCCGTTTAGCAAAGGCATCTGCGGCGAGTGCGGCTGCAGGCACTTCGATCATAGCGCCGACTTTTAAATTTTCATCAAAACGAATTTTTCGTGCTCGTAGTTGTTGTTTAGCTCGTTCGACCAGGTTAAGAACCTGTTGTAATTCTTCGATGTTGGTGAGCATGGGAACCATCATTCGTACAGGGCCTAAGGCGGCAACACGAAGAATAGCGCGCAGTTGTGGAATAAATAATTCAGGTTGTTTCATGCAGCGGCGAATGGCGCGTAAGCCCATGGCGGGGTTGTGTGCCATAGGGCCCTGATTAATAGTGTCCTGTATTTCTTTATCGGCGCCCAGGTCTGCAGTTCGAATGGTTAGTGGATTTCCTTTAAGACGAAACAGGGCGCGTTTATAAGTTTTGAATTGAATTTCTTCATCTGGCCACGTTTTTTTTTCTATGAACAGCATTTCGGTGCGGTAAAGTCCAACGCCAGTGTCATCAAATTTTCTCAATAAACGAATATCTTCAGGACGATCAATGTTGCCGTGTAGAGTGATCGCTTTGCCGTCGACTGTGACTGTTGGTGTATTTTTAAGTTCGCGCAATAATGTTTGACGTGCACGATCCTCTTTTTGTAGTGTTCGGAAATGTTTGAGCGAGCGTTTATCCGGCGAGTTGATGACCATGCCCTGACGGCCATCGATGATGAGTGTTTCACCTGTTTTTATTAGTCGTCGTGCATGATGTACACCGACAATAGCGGGGATACCAATATTTTTGGATAAGATAGCAGTGTGGGATAGTGGACCACCAAACTCAGTGACAAAGCCAGCAATTTTTTGATGTTGTAACATCAGTGTATCAGCGGGTGTTAGATCATCCGCAATGATAATGCAGCCTTTTAAATTCTGATCTTCAGGAATTTGTTCAGGCGCTGCTGACAGACATTCCTGAATGCGACGCACAACATGCAACACATCATCTTTTCGAGTGCGCAAATAAGGGTCTTCCATGTCATCAAAAACTTTAACAAGGCGGTTGCTTTGTAATTGCAGTGCCCATTCAGCATTGTATGAATACTTTTTAATGTTAGAGACCGTTCCCTCATCAAATGTCGGGTCTTCTAGCATTAATAAGTGGGTGTCGATAAAGGCCAGAATATCTTCTGGCGTGTCGCTAGCAATTTTATTTTTTATTTCATGTAGCTGATTGTGAGCTTTAGCTAAAGCCTTTTTGAAGCGTTGAATTTCATTTTTTTTACGAGAGGCAGAAATTATATATTTGTGTATTTCCTTTTGTTCACGCGAGTAGACATAAGCTTCACCAATGGAGATGCCTTTTGATACTCCGATTCCGTTAATAAGAATACTCAAATAAATACTCCGCCTATTTTATTTTCACTGGGTTATTCGTCTTCGTCAAAACGATTATTGATTAATGCCTCGAGTTGATCGAGGCTTTCTTCGGCATCATTACCATCAGCATAGATGGTAATCTCTGAGCCTTTGCTGGCAGCTAACATCATAACTCCCATGATACTTTTGCCATTAACGCGACGTCCCTTGCGTTCGATGTCTATCTGGCTTTCAAAAGCGGAGGCCAGCTTAACGAATTTTGCTGCGGCTCGTGCATGCATGCCCAGTTTGTTGATGATTTCAATGTCGCGGCTTAGTGACATGATGGATGCTCATCGTTGTGTTGTGCGATGCTCTGGTGGCCGCCCTGAATGATTTTTTCTATTAGTTCTGTTAGGGGTAAGTTTCTGTAATTGATGGCTTTTATAATCATGGCCAGGTTTAGTCCACTAATCAGTTGTGTGTTTTCATTTGAGATAAAACAGCTGGCAATATTGCTGGGTGTGCCACCATAGATGTCAGTTAGTATTAAGACTTCTTTATTTTGATCAAACTGATCCAGTTTCTTCTGGATGTCTTGTCTGATGGTGTTGACAGGGGCATCCATTGGCACCTCTACATAGGCCATATTTACGGGCTTATCATTAACAATAGAGGCGGCAGTTTCCAGTAGATTACTGGCAATGCCTTTATGTGAAATTAATAACAGGGCGACGCTCATTGCATTTCTCTATGTCGTACTGAAACGTTATCAATGGTTGTATTGAAATCATCGCATAATTGTTGTGCAATGAAAACAGAACGATGTTGGCCGCCAGTGCAGCCGATTGATACAGTCAGGTAGTGACGATTTTGTTGTTCAAATTTGGGTATCCATTCTTGCATAAAGGTTTTTATATGTTCAAGCATGTCCTGGACTTCTTCATGGGGCTGTAAAAAATTAATGACTTCTTGATCGAGCCCAGTTAATGGACGTAGGTTTGGTTCCCAGTGTGGATTAGGTAAGCAGCGGACATCAAAAACAAAATCTGAGTCGGTAGGTGTGCCGTGCTTGAAGCCAAAGGACTGGAACAATAATGAAAGCTTGGCTACATTGTCTTTGACGATGAGTTGCTTAATTTGATCTCGCAACTGGTGAATATTTGTGTAGGTGGTATCGATAAAAAGATCGGCTTCTGAAGAAACCGTGCTTAATAAAACGCGTTCTACTTCAATGGCTTCTGAAAGCGGTAAGCCTTTGGTGGTGAGGGGATGTTTTCTGCGGGTGTCACTAAAACGCTTGATCAGGGTATTAAGTTCAGCCTGTAAATAAATCACTTCAAACTGAATCTCTTTTTCACGTAAAGGTTTAACAATTTCATTAAAACGACGCAGGTCATGAGCTTCACTTCGAGCGTCGATGCCTACGGCTATATTCTGGTAAGGCTGTAAATTTCGATTTAAAACTCGTTCAACAAAATCTGGTAGCAGGCCTAATGGTAAATTATCAACGCAATAATAATCTGCGTCTTCCAGTGTATGGAGTGCGACAGTTTTTCCGGAACCTGAAAGCCCGCTGACAATAATAAGTTTCATGTGTTTATAAGGTCTGGCCAGAATCGATGGCTTTCTGTTGAATATCCATCAGATCTTTGGTGGCATCATAGCCGCTGTAGCGCAAAATGTGATTGCGCACAGCAGCTTCAACTAATACTGCCAGGTTTCGTCCAGGAGCAACGGGCAATAATACTTCCGGGATATCAACGCCCAGAATAGTACGCGTCTGTCGTGAGCCTTCAAGTCGGTCAATTTTAGCCAGTTCTTCTTTGGGTAAGCGCATCATATGAATAATGAGTCGTAAATATTTATTCATTTTAAGCGCATTATTACCATACATTTCACGAATATTAAGAACACCCAGGCCACGGACTTCCATAAAATCCCTGAGTACTCCGGGGCTGCGTCCGTCCAGAATATCAGGGCCGACTCGAGTTAGTTCAGGTGCATCATCAGCAATCAATCGATGACCGCGTGAAATGAGTTCCAGGGCCAATTCGCTTTTACCTACACTGCTTTCTCCCGTAATTAATACGCCTGTGCCCAGTACTTCCATGTAAACACCATGGATGATTTGTTTGTCAGAAAATATCTCGTGTAAATAATAGCGAGCAATGTCGACGACTGCGTTGCTCTGTGTTTTGCAGCTCAATAAAGGTACATGTCCCTTATTGGCAAATTCGATGAGTTTGTCGGGAACTGGCAGGTCGTCCGCCATGATAATGGCGACAGCATGGCCGGAAAAAATTTGCTGTAAAACAGTATTGCGAAAATCTTCATCCAGATTTTGTAGGTAATCGCATTCTGTTTTGCCAATGACCTGGATAATATTTTTATGAATCAGGTTTAAATGGCCAATTAAGGTTGCGTGTTCGCTAACCTGAACTTCATGAATGGGTCGATCAGGATCTTCCTGGCCGGCTACCCATTTCAAATCAATCTTGCTGGAAAGATTGACGATAATTGATTCGGCAGAAAAGAGTTGAGTCATGATCGTTTATGCAGTTTGTTTATTTATATCCCAACTAATTAGTCGATGATAAAGCTCTGTGTCAGTTTTTGCCTGGCGCAGATTTTGACAAAAATCTTCATTGCTAAACATCGATGCTAGTCCAGCCAGTATATTGAGATGTTCATCAGTGTAGTGCTCAGGCACCATCAAAGCAAATAACAGGTCGGTCTTCTGATTGTCGGGGCTATCGAAATCGATGCCATTTTCTATGTGTATAAAAACTCCAGTGGCTTTTTTACATAAGCTTGTTCTCGCGTGGGGAAGGGCAATGCCATGCCCCAGCGAGGTTGAGCCTAATTTCTCTCTTTCAGTTAGAAGTTGAAATATATCAAAAGATTTATTTGCATCAGTTTGTCTAGCTAGTAGGTCAGCCAGTAATTCAAGAGTTCTTTTTTTGCTGACAACGTCTGCATTGCAGACAACGGAGTCAGGGCTGACAAGATCATTCAGGTTCATTAGTCTTCAATAGGTGCAGCGACGGGTTTATGATGTAGGTGGTTTTTGATTTTTTCTTTATGTTTTTTGACCTGTCTGTCGAGCTTGTCGACCAGTGAGTCAATGGAGGCATACATATCTTCACCATGGGCTTCAGCAAAAACATCATGGCCGCTCATGTGAACAGTGGCTTCTGCTTTTTGGGTTTTCTTTTCAACATCCAGAATGACATGGATGTTACTGACTTTGTCGAAGTGGCGCTCAAGTTTTTGCATTTTTTCAGTGACGTAGTTACGCAGTGAATCTGTTACTTCGATGTGGTGACCGGTCAGTTCAATTTTCATAGGAATACTCCAGTAGGTTTAAGCAAGACGCTTTCTCTCATTTGAAGGAGGAATCATCATCGATTCCCTGTATTTTGCCACAGTTCGACGCGCAACATTAATGCCTTCTTTAATTAGGAAAGCAGAAATCTTGTTGTCACTTAGGGGCTTTTGTGGGTTCTCATTTTCAATGAGTTTTTTCATCATGGCGCGGATTGCTGTTGCCGAACACTCGCCGCCATCGGATGTGCTAACTCGACTTGAGAAAAAGAATTTAAATTCAAATACACCTCGTGGTGTATGCATGTACTTGTGTGTGGTAACGCGTGAAATGGTGGATTCATGCATTTCAAGTTCTTCAGCGATGTCGCGCAAGATCATTGGTTTCATGCCTTCATCACCGTATTCCAGGAACAGGCGTTGGCGTTTAACGATGGATTTGCCTACGCGCATGAGTGTTTCGTTTCGACTTTGCAGGCTTTTGATAAACCAGCGTGCTTCCTGAAGGCTGTTTTTGAGCTGTGAACCGTTTTCGCCCAGCTTGGAACCTTTCAGGTGGTCAGCGTAAATCTGGTTGACTCTTATTTTGGGCGTAGTTTCCGGGTTGAGTTCTACGCGCCAGTGGCCGTTGACTTTGCGTACATAAATATCAGGTGCAATATAGTGTGTGGTGTCACTGCTGATTACTGAGCCGGGTTTGGGATTGAGTGTTTGTATGAAACTAATCAGGGTATGTAGCTCTTCTTCAGAGCGGCGTGTCTTGCGCTGTAGTCGGGCATAATCATGGGCGCCGATTAGGTCAAGGTAATTTTCGATCAGTATTTTGACATCAGCTAACTCAGGCGTTTCGGGGTCAAACTGTTCCAGTTGTAATAACAGGCATTCTCTTAGATCGCGTGCGCCAACACCTAGTGGGTCAAAACGCTGGATGCGATGAAGCATAGCTTCGACCTCGTCGAGTTCAATCTCAAGTTCATCGACCAGGCTTTGATGAATGTCTTCAATGCTTTCAGTCAGGTAGCCGTCATCATTAATAGCATCGATAATGGAGGTGCCTATAGATAAATCAATGTCGCTGGTGGGGCTGTTTTGCAGTTGCCAGAGTAAGTGATCCTGGAGATTTTCGTCGCCCAGTGATCGGTTTTCCAGATAGTCATTACCATTGTCAGTGGCTGAGCTACTGGTATTGCTGGCGGGCATGTCATAAATATCACTCCAGTCTGTGTCCACGGCTAATTCATCAGGGATTTCCTGATTCTTTTCCATATCCAGATTGCTCTCGCTGTTATCGCTGGCTTTAGTTTCAGTTGAATCTGCCTCATTGCGTTCAATGGAGTTATTATCGTCTTCCAGCTCCAGCATGGGGTTTTCTTCGAGTGTTTGCTGAATTTCTGACTGTAGCTCAAGAGTGGACAATTGCAGTAGGCGAATTGCCTGCTGCAACTGCGGTGTCATCGTAAGATGCTGGCCTATCTTTAGCTGAAGGGAGAGCTTCATATCGAGATCAGGCGCTCTCGTTAGTGCCATTCTGGCAGTAACGACTTGAATAAATTAGAGTTATTTGTGGTTTTGACACGGTATTATTAGTCGTAGCTGTTGTTGATTTAAGTCCATACATATTTTATAGCTGAAAATCACGTCCAAGGTAGACATCTCGCACCTGTTGATTCGATAAAATTTCCTCGGCACTTCCCTGAGCGATGATTTTGCTGTCACTAAGTATATAGGCACGTTGACAAATTCCTAACGTCTCACGGACATTGTGATCGGTGATGAGTACGCCTATATTGCGCTCAATCAAGTGTTTGATGATTTTCTGTATTTCAATGACAGAAATAGGGTCAACACCAGCAAAAGGCTCATCTAACAGGATAAAAGAAGGCTGTGATGCCAGTGCACGGGCAATTTCAACGCGACGGCGTTCTCCGCCTGACAGGCTCATGCCGGTTGATTCCCGGATGTGCTGGATCTGGAAATCTTCCAGCAGTGATTCTAAAAGCTGTTGTTGGGCGGCTTTATCAAGAGCTGGGTTGTGCTCAAGAATAGCCTGAATATTTTGTTCAACGGTCAACTTCTGGAATATGGAGGCTTCCTGCGGTAGGTAGCCAATGCCTTTGCGAGCGCGTGCATGCACCGGTAGATCAGTGAGATCTTCGCCATCCAGGAAGATTTGACCGTTATTAACGGGAACCAGTCCAACTACCATATAAAAGCTGGTGGTCTTACCTGCGCCATTAGGGCCGAGTAAGCCAACAACCTCGCCACTGTTGACTTCGATGGAGACATCATTAACCACGGTTCTGGTTTTAAAGCTTTTGACTAAATTTTTTGCACGAAGTATCGACACTATGGTTGCTCTGTTTCAGCGGGGGCGGTGCTGTTATCCTGTTTTGGTGTTAGCGTGATATTGACTCGTCCACCCTGTGGGTTCTTTGCGTGATTGCCCGCAATTACGGTTTTGTTTTTAGTGTCATAGACGATACGCTGGCTTTCTATAGTGTGGTCGGGCTGTTTCAGGTGGGCATTAACTGTCATTATCAGCCGATGTTTGTTTGCCAGATACTGCATGTGCTGGCTGCTAGCATTGATTTTATTTTCACTGTCTTCATCCTGTGTGTATCTGGCAGGTTGTCCATCAATATTTATTTGTTGAATTTTATTCTGCTGGCGCTGGATGATTACTTTATCTCCAGTTAGCTCAATATTCCCCTGGCTGATTCTGACATTTCCCTTGTAAATGCTGTTGCCGGTTTCCATATCAAATTTCATATAATCTGCCTGAACCTGAATATCGGTTTCGACATCGCTGCTGACGGCGAGACTGGTTGATGACGGTAGCATCCACGTCAATGCAGCTATGCAGTTTAAAATAAGGTGGATTCTATGGTGTTTGTACATAGTGTCCACTAACGCTGTTGAGTAATTCAAGCTGCCCTGTGGTGTTATTCAGTATCATGCCTTCAGATTGTAAATTAAATTCCTGCTGAATAATGCTCACCGTTTGCATGCTTTTTGCGATTTGTTGACGAGTATCAATTTCCAGATGCTCAGTTTCCAGTCTTAATGGTTGTGGTTTATCCAGTTGCTGTAAAACTACATTACCACGCAGTACAATAATCTGGTTGTCGTCATCGATTTCACCGGTTTTGGCATTAATCGTCCAGTGCTGAATCCCCTGTTTTAATTGAATGGCAGGTTCTTTAATGATGGCGTAATTATTGTCGTTATAGTGTTCAAGTCGGTTGGCTTTCAGGGTGTAAACAGGTTTGCCATTATCACCCATGGTGGTAATGGTGAAGTCATGGATGAAGACGTCGATATAGTGTGGATCGCTGTATTCCAGGTTCTTGATTGCTGTCTTATTTTCCCAGGTTTGAGATCCAAGGAAAACTAGTGCTGCAATAATGGATAAGAAAAGCAGGCGTTTCACTAAATCAATTAATCCGTGGTGTAGAGATAGGATGCCAGCTTATCGGCCAGCGTTCCCTGGGCTTCGAGAATGAACTCGCAAACATCGCGTACTGCGCCACAGCCACCATTTCTGGGAGTCATCCAGTGGGCGTGTTGTTTTACAAATGGGTGTGCATCTTGCACGGCTATGGCAAAACCCACGCGAGACATTACTGGTAGATCGACCACATCATCACCGACGTAGGCGATTTCATCGATTGAGAGATTGATTTTTTCCATTAAATCTTCAAAGGCAGGTGTTTTATCGCGATAACCCTGATAGACCAGGTCTATGCCCAGGTCTTTCATCCGGTGCGCGACTAAATGAGATTTTCGGCCAGTGATGATCGCGGCCTTAACACCGCATTCCTGCAGCATGCGCATACCGTGGCCGTCTTTGGAATTGAAGGCCTTGTATTCCTGACCATCATCGCCCATAAACAGGCTGCTGTCGGTCATGACGCCATCAACATCAAAAATAACCAGTTTTATATTTTTTGCTTTTTCAATAATTTCCTGCACGAGCAGCTCCTGTTTTTTCAGACTACACCGGCACGTAAAAGGTCGTGCATATTGAGTGCGCCTATGAGTTTGTTATTTTTGTCGGTGACCAGCAGGCCGTTAATATTGAAGTCATCCATGAGTTTCAGTGCTTCGACAGCCAGATCGTGTTCATCGGCTGTTTTGCAGTTGGCGGTCATTACCGTTTCAATGGATGAGGTATGAATGTCGATATTTTTATCCAGTGAGCGACGTAGGTCGCCATCGGTATAAATACCCAGCAGTTGATCATTGTCATCAACGATAGCGGTCATGCCCAGACCCTTGCGGGTCATTTCCAGCAGAGCTTCTGAAACCGTGGCCTGCTTGCTGACTTTGGGGGTCTTATCATCTTTATGCATGATGTCGCTAACGTGGCACAATAGGCGGCGACCCAGGCTGCCACCGGGGTGTGAGAGCGCAAAATCTTCCGGGGTGAAACCACGTGCCTGTAATAAAGCCACGGCCAGTGCATCGCCCATGACCAGTGCGACCGTGGTGCTGGAAGTGGGTGCCAGCCCGTGTGGACAGGCCTCCTGTGCCACACTGACATCCAGGTTCACATTGGCTTCGGTGGCCAGCGTCGATTGTGCGTTGCCGGCCATACTGATCAGCGGCACGCCAAAGCGTTTGATAATGGGGATAATGGTTAATATTTCTGTGGTATTGCCTGAGTTGGACAGGGCAATCACCACATCTTTTGGGGTGATCATACCGAGGTCACCATGGCTGGCTTCACCGGGGTGAACAAAGAAAGCCGGGCTGCCGGTGCTGGCCAGTGTGGCGGCAATCTTGCCGCCAATGTGGCCGGATTTGCCCATGCCAGTGACCACGATACGGCCTTCACAGGCCAGCATGAGTTCGCAGGCCTTGTTGAAATCATCGTTAATGCGAGATTTCAGGGCTTCCACAGCAGCCAGCTCGTTGTCTATGACAGCGAGTCCCAGTTGTTTAAAGTTGGCGTTTTCCAAATTAGTGATAGGCATGTTTTATTTGTTAACTAGTTATTTTAATGGGGCCGGGTTTTTTTATTTAAAGTCGCTTTAGCTCATCGCCGTAAAATAGAGCAGGGTTTGATAGCCGCAAAAAGTGGATAATAGTATGCTGCCTTCAATTCTATTGATGCGTCCGTGCCCCCTGAATCCATAGGCCATAATAAACAGTGTCATGGTCAGGGTAAAGAGTATAGGAATATCACGCTCCATAATGCCTTCGACCAGTGGTGATGGTGCCAGTAGACCAGGTATAGCTAATACACCCAGTGTATTAAACAGGTTTGAGCCAACAATATTGCCAATGGCAATGTCGTGTTCATTTTTCAGTGCACCGGCAATGGTGGCGGCCAGCTCGGGCAGGCTGGTGCCGATCGCGATAATGGTCAGGCCGATAATCAGCTCACTGACCCCCATTTCTGTAGCGATATTAACTGCACCCCAAACTAGAAGCTTGGAGCTGGCGATGAGTATAATCAGGCCTGCGATCAGCCAGAAAATGGCTTTGGGCATGGGTATGCCAACGGGAATTTCATCGTCAAATTCGTCTTCCATGGCATCATGTTGGCGGCCGTTAAGTGCCTGATAGGTGATCCACCACATGATTAAAATCAGTGAACCAAATAGCAGCATGCCATCGCTGAATGACAGTACACCATCAATCATCAATACCAGTGCCAGCAACATGGCGACGATCAGTAATGGTAATTCTTTCTTTAAAATGCGTGAATGCACGTTCAGGGGGGTTACTAGTGCCGCCGCCCCCAGCACCAGGGCAATATTGGTGATGTTTGAGCCAATGGCATTACCCATGGCCATTGCCGGGCTGCCATCGAGGGAGGCAAAGCTGGCGACCAGCATTTCGGGGGCTGAGGTGCCAAAGCCTACGATGGTCAATCCAATGACCAGTGGTGAAACGCTCATGTTTCTGGCCGCTGCTGCTGCACCAAAAATAAAGCGGTCGGCACTCCAGATGAGTAATGCAAAGCCGATGACGATGGCAAGGCTATTAATGATTAGGCTTTCAGCTGGCATAGTGCGTTCTATTCTTAGTGGGCGGTGAAGGTTACGCTAAAGTGCAAAACAAAGACAAATTATTTAGTCTCGACATTATAGATGAACTAATCACTGTTGTTGAATGCCCAAGTACGAACACGTGTATAAACATGTGCATGAGTAAGCTCAAACGCATACAATACGCGCTTAGATTTACAAAGAGATTTTTGCGCGGCGCATCTTTTCCGCCATAGCAGCGTTAAAAATAGTCTCAAAATGCGGGGGCACAAAGTGGCAAACTATGTGTAAACTGTGTTTTTCGACAATTTTTGCCTTGCTCTGACGAAAAGTCTACAACGTGCAAAACTCTCATTAAAATAATATATGGTGCTGTACAAGGACATCAACTTGAGTGAAACCCTGATAAAAATTCGTGGCTTGAAGTTCAGCCGAGGTGACCGTGTCATCTTTGATAATGTGGATATGGATATTCCGCGTACGGGCGTTACTGCCATTATGGGGCCCAGCGGCACGGGCAAGACTACTTTGCTTAAATTGATCGGTGGCCAGTTGACGCCTGATGCAGGTACTATCGAAGTTGATGGCCAGAATGTTCACCAGTTAAAAACTAAAGATCTCTACACCTTGCGTAAGCGGATGGGTATGTTGTTCCAGAGTGGCGCTTTGCTCACTGATCTTTCCGTTTTTGAGAATGTGGCTTATCCCATACGCGAACATACCAGGCTCAATGAGGCCATGGTGCGTCAGCTGGTATTGCTGAAACTCAATGCAGTTGGTTTGCGTGGTGCGATAGATTTATCGCCCTCAGAGCTATCAGGTGGTATGGCACGACGTGTTGCTATGGCCAGAGCAATTGCACTTGATCCGATGATGATTATGTACGATGAGCCATTTACCGGACAAGACCCTATCTCTATGGGTGTGCTGGTAAAGCTAATAAAAAGCCTGAACGATGTGCTCAATATTTGCAGCATTGTGGTTTCGCATGATGTGCACGAAACCATGTCGATAGCGGATTATGTCTACATTGTTTCGGCAGGCACCGTAGTTGAGCATGGTGCGCCAGAAGATATGCGTAATAGTAGTTCGGAATGGACCAGGCAATTTATGGAGGGTCTGGCTGATGGACCGGTACCGTTCCATTTTGAAGCGCCAGATTTGTTCGATGATTTATTTGCAGAATCGGGGAAAAAACGTGCTTGATAGTTTGTTGGATCAGATACAAAGATTGGGTCGTGGCACATTAACCGCTATCTCCCGTCTGGGACGTGCAAATCTTTTTTTGATCGAAGTTTTTGTCGGTCAGGGCGGTATGCTGACACGACCTGGCTTATTGATTAAGCAGCTATTTTCAGTGGGTGTGCAAACGCTGATTATCATTGTCGTTGCCGGTTTGTTTGTGGGTATGGTGATGGCTCTACAGGCCTATTACGCACTGGTTGATTTTGGTGCGGAAGATTCAGTTAGTGTGATGGTGGTGTTATCACTGCTGCGTGAGTTAGGGCCGGTGATTACTGCATTATTGTTTGCAGGCCGGGCAGGTTCAGCACTGACAGCAGAGATTGGTTTGATGAAAGCCACTGAGCAACTGTCTGGTATGGAAATGATGGCGGTTAATCCCATTGAGCGAGTTGTTGCACCGCGTTTCCTGGCGGGTGTTATTTCCATGCCTATTTTGGCTGCCATATTTAGTGCGGTGGGCGTGATGGGAGGTTACCTGGTTGCGGTTGAATTGTTGGGACTGGATCCTGGCGCCTTCTGGTCACAGGCACAGGCCAAGGTTGAGCTGTATAAGGATTTGGGTAACGGCATGATAAAGAGTTTGGTATTTGGTTTTGTAGTTTCATGGATTGCAGTATTTGAGGGTTATGATTGCGTACCGACTTCTGAAGGTCTAGGGCAGGCAACAACACGAACGGTCGTTTATGGTTCGTTGGCTATTTTGATACTAGACTTTGTGTTAACCGCGTTAATGTTTGGAAAATAGAATAGCGTTTGTATAAAACGCGCTATTAAGTATTTGGAGAATTTAAGAGGCTTTATATGAATACACGTACAATTGAATTACTGGTAGGTTTATTTGTAGCTGCGGGTATAGCCGCTTTATTTATGCTGGCTATGTCAGTCAGTAACCTGGCCAGTTTTGGTGGCGATGATGGTTATATTATTAAAGCTCGCTTCGATAATATTGGCGGTCTTAAGGTGCGCTCACCTGTATCAGCGAGTGGTGTACTCATCGGTCGTGTTACTGATATTAGTTATGATTTAGAAGGTTTTGAAGCGCTGGTTAGTATGTCGATAGATCCTCAGTACAATGTCTTTCCTGTTGATAGCTCTGCCAGTATTTTGACCTCTGGCTTGTTGGGTGAGCAGTACATAGGTATAGAGCCAGGTGCTGAAGAGGAGTTTTTAGTCGCTGGTTCAGAAATTGATATTACGCAATCAGCGCTGGTGCTGGAACAAATTATTGGACAGTTCCTGTATAGCAAGGCTGATGAAGAATAAGTGTCTTTGAGTTTGAAGGAGAAATCGAATGACTAAATTAAAGTTTAAACATATATTAAATATGCTAATTGTTTCAGCTTTGTTAATAGCTCCAGCGGTTAGTGCCGGTGAAATCGAAGCGCCATTGGATTTGTTAAAGCGCACTTCAGATGAAGTAATTCAGGTATTAAAAGATAAGCGCGCGGCGATTGATGCTGATCCTTCTCTTGTTTACGGCATTGTCGATGAATATATTATTCCTCATCTTGATGATGTCACTTTAGCCAAGCTGGCTTTGGGTAAAAACTGGAAGAATGCTAGCAACGAGCAGAAAATTGAATTTGTTGATCAGTTTCGTACTTTGTTAGTTCGTACTTACAGTAAATCGTTGCGGGAATTCAGTGATCAGAAAATTAATTTTTTCCCGGTGAAAATGAAAGCTGATGCAAAAAAAGTGACGGTTAAATCTGAAGTTTTGCAGTCCGGCGGCCCCAGTATTCCAGTGGATTATCGTTTACGGCTGAAAGGTAATGCCTGGAAAGTTTATGACATCAAAATTGACGGCGTAAGTTTAGTGACCAGTTATCGTGGAACTTTTGCACAGGAAATGCGTAAAGGTGGCATGAAAGGATTGTTAAAAATGCTGCATGATAAAAATGCCAGGGTAGCAGAAGAACCTGTTTCGTCCGCAACGGCGAATGGTAATGCGGCAGGGCAGCCGTCCTGATCATGTCTGATAAAGCAGAATTAGCCATAATTGATGACAGTATCAATGTCAGCGGTGTGCTTGACTTTGATACTGTGCCAATGTTGATGAAACAGGCAGAACAGTTATTTAAAAGTCAGAACACAGTAAACGTTGATTTAATTAATGTTAGCGATAGCAATAGTGCTGGCCTGGCCTTGTTGCTGGAAATGGTTCGTGTAACAAGATTGCAAAACAAAACGATTAATTTTAAAAATCTACCTGAGCAGATTTGTGTAGTGGCTAATGCTTATGGTGTTGATTGTGAGCTGGGATCTTTTTTAAATTCCCAATCTAATTCTTAGGGTTTTATTTGAATGAATAAATTATTGATACAGGGCGGCGTTACGCTCAATGGTCAGGTTAGAATTTCTGGTGCCAAAAATGCGGTATTGCCGATACTAGCAGCAACCTTATTATGTGAAGGTACTGCCATTGTTGAAAATGTACCTCATCTACATGATGTCACCACTACGGTTGAGTTGTTGGGTGCCATGGGTGTACACGTTGTTATTGATGAGAAGCTTTGCATTGAGGTCGATAGCTCAACTATCGAAAGCTGTGTTGCTCCTTATGATTTAGTTAAAACCATGCGTTCCTCTATTTTGGTACTGGGACCTTTGTTGGCGCGTTTTGGCCATGCAGAAGTTTCCCTGCCTGGTGGTTGTGCCATCGGTTCACGCCCAGTGAATTTGCACATTAAAGGTTTGCAGGATATGGGTGCGGATATCGAAGTTAAAAATGGTTTTATCCATGCTAAGTGTAAACGACTAAAAGGCGCACGTTTAGTCCTGGACATGGTCACGGTGACGGGTACAGAAAACCTGATGATGGCGGCAACTCTGGCTGATGGCACAACTATTATTGAAAATGCTGCGCGTGAACCTGAAGTGGTTGATCTGGCTAATTTCCTGATTGCCATGGGCGCTAAAATTGAAGGTGCGGGTACCGATAAAATTACCATTGAAGGCGTTGAAAAATTACACGGTGTTCGTCATCGAGTTTTACCTGATCGCATTGAGACTGGCACTTATTTAGTTGCCGCAGCCATCACTGGCGGCAAGATTATGGTGAAGGATACTGACCCAGAGTTAATCGACTCGGTGATTGATAAGCTACGCGAAGCTGGCGCTGAGATTGAAGTGGGAGAAGACTGGATCTCACTGGATATGCACGGCAAACGTCCGAAAGCCGTAAATATTCGTACTGCTCCTTATCCTGCGTTTCCCACTGATATGCAGGCACAGTTTATGGCCTTAAATACGATTGCAGAAGGGACATCTACTATTGTTGAAACTGTATTCGAAAATCGTTTTATGCATGTACAGGAACTGCAGCGCATGGGAGCAGATATAGAAGTTGAAGGTAACACATCAATCATTCGTGGTGTCGATCAATTATCAGGCGCACCGATTATGGCGACTGATTTACGTGCTTCAGCGAGTTTGATTTTGGCGGGTTTAGTCGCTGAAGGTGAAACTGATGTTCAGCGTATTTATCATATCGATCGTGGCTATGAAATTATCGAAGAAAAATTAGCGCTGCTGGGTGCGAAAATTCAAAGAATACCAGTTTAATATTTCTTAAAAACATTATGATTACTATTGCTCTATCTAAAGGTCGTATTTACAAAGAAACACTTCCCCTGCTGGAAGCGGCCAACATTATTCCCGCGGAAGACCCTGAGAAAAGTCGCAAGCTGATTCTTGATACTAATCAGGACGATGTGAAGCTGGTAATTATACGTGCGACTGATGTGCCTACTTATGTGCAGTTCGGTGCTGCCGATATTGGCGTTGCCGGTAAGGATGTTTTACTGGAACATGGTGCGGAAGGTTTGTACGAGCCAGTTGATTTAAAAATTGCTAAATGTAAATTGATGACCGCTGGTCTGGCCGATGCGAATGCTGAAACGTTAAATAAAAATGGCCGCTTACGTGTGGCAACTAAATTCGTCAATGTTGCAAAACGCTTTTTCGAATCGCGCGGTGAGCAAGTTGAAGTGATTAAACTTTATGGTTCGATGGAGCTGGGGCCGATAGTTGGCCTGGCTGATTTAATTGTCGATGTAGTTGATACTGGCAACACACTGAAAGCCAATGGGTTAAAACCGATGGATCACATTGCTGATGTCAGCTCTCGCCTGGTGGTGAATAAAGCCGCGATGAAAATGAAACATGAGAAAATTAGTGACATCATGGAAAAAATAAAAACAGCGGTAGAAAAAAATGCCTGAGATTCGTCAACTTAAAACCAGTGGTGAAAATTTCTGGCAGCAACTCGATGAAGTACTGGCCTGGGAGCAGGCGGCTGACAGTAGTGTGGTCACTGTCGTTAATGATATTCTCGCTGATGTTAAAAAACGCGGTGATGTGGCGTTATTAGAATATACGCAAAAATTTGATCGTGTTGATGCAACTACTGCTGAACAGCTTGAGCTGAGTAAAGAAGATTTACAGAAAGCATTAGACGCTATCGACCCTGAACAACGTAAGGCGCTGGAACTGGCTGCTGCGCGAGTACGTGCCTATGCCGAGCATCAGAAAATGGAATCGTGGTCTTACACTGAAGAAGATGGCACGGTCTTAGGTCAAAAAGTTACAGCCATGGATCGTGCCGGTTTATACGTGCCTGGTGGTAAAGCCGCTTATCCTTCATCTGTTTTGATGAATGCGATTCCTGCCAAAGTTGCTGAAGTACCCGAGCTGATTATGGTGGTGCCTACGCCTGGTGGTGAGACCAATGATTTAGTTCTAGCGGCGGCCGCAATTTCTGGTGTTGATCGTGTATTCACCATAGGTGGTGCGCAGGCAGTTGCGGCGTTGGCTTATGGCACAGAAACTATTCCCAAAGTAGACATCATTACCGGCCCCGGTAACAGCTACGTAGCCACCGCGAAACGCATGGTCTACGGTGTCGTGGGTATTGATATGATTGCAGGGCCTTCTGAGATTTTAGTTGTCTGCGACGGCAAAACTGATCCCGACTGGATTGCCATGGATTTATTTTCACAGGCTGAACATGATGAAGAGGCACAATCTATTCTGGTGAGTCCGGACGCTGATTTTCTGGAAGCTGTGAAAGCCAGTATTGAAAAACTGTTGCTGGAAATGCCGCGTAAAGAAATTATTCAAGCCTCATTGAAAAATCGAGCTGCATTTGTTTTGGCTTCAGATATGGAAGAAGCCATTGAAGTGGCTAATCACATCGCTCCTGAGCATCTCGAATTGTCGATGGATGATGCTGAGCAATGGGCGCAAAAAATTCGTCATGCTGGTGCTATCTTTATGGGGCGTTACACCGCGGAAGCCCTGGGTGATTATTGTGCAGGCCCGAATCATGTTTTACCTACATCGGGTACGGCACGTTTTTCATCACCGTTGGGTGTTTATGATTTTCAAAAACGTTCTAGTTTGATTGGCTGTTCGGCGCAAGGTGCGTCAGAATTGGGTAAGAGTGCGTCTGTACTGGCGCGTGGTGAAGGCCTGGTCGCGCATGCCTGTTCGGCAGAGTATCGGATTAAGGATAAGTAGATTTTTTATGGGTTATTCCTGAGCATGATGAATAAATTTATTGCCATCGTGTTATTGATAAGTTTGTCAGGAATATCTTTTTCTACTAGAGCTGCTGAAAAAATTTTATTGACCGGTATTGAAACCATATCGGATTCATCGAGTTATGTTTATCTGGGTACCGTGATACCTTTACCCGGCAATACACTGGCACATGGTTTAGCTGTACATTTGTGGGCTGACTTCCTGAAGTATGCTTATGATTCAGGTGCTACTGAGATTAATGCAAAGGCAAATTCTGTCTCTGCGGCTATCGCTTATCATGATTCGGGTAGTAATTACTGGTGGAATGCAAAGATTGGCATAACCCAGAATGACACCCAATTAACTCCAGATGATCTTACTAACCAATCGCGTGGTAAGCAGTCTGCGCTTAAGTTACAGCTCGGCGGTGAGTATCGTTTTTCTTCTGCAATAAAAATGACTGGCATTGCTGATTATGTGCCTGACCGTGAAGCCTACTGGACGCGTTTGCGCTTGCTGGGAAAAATTGATGGCCAAAAATACCACGGTCCGGAAATTATTTTTCAGGGCGATCCCTCCTATGATGCACAGCAACTTGGCTGGGTTATTACAGGTATAGCCGTGCAGGAACATTCCCTGATGGGTGCTAAAGCGGGCGTACGAAAAGGTGGCGATTCGACATCTGGGTATATTGGTGTTGAGTTGCTGACGTTTTATTGATGAAAGTGTGAAGCCTGGGTCAGAGACTGAGCTATTCCTATAAATATGTTTGGGAATTAAAAAAATGAATTTTCCACAGGTGAACACGGATAAACGACGATAACAACTAAATAAATTGAACTCAGGTTTATTTGCGTTTATCCGTGTTCATCTGTGGATATTTGTTTGTATCTTTGATTTTAAATATTATTTCGTGGGGATACCTCAGGGTTAGAGAATAATGTTTTCTATATATCTTTCATCTGAGGCGATACCTCAGAAATAACATTATGAAAATATTTCCTATTGGCTTTTTCATCTGTTTTGTATTAACGGCCTGTACGGTATTTGCAGAAAAATCCCCTCCTGTTCTTGATGCGCCTCTTCTGCCAGATGGAGGGACTTACTTTGGTGCTTATTTAGATTGGCAATACGATAGTGCGGCTGCTTTCAATCAGCGTTTAGGTGTATCAGCTGCTGTGTTTGTGGAGTTTTTTAGCTGGCCGTTTGATGAGAAAGAACAAAATAAACTCGATGCCTTCATCAAGCAGGTTGCAGAGCAGAAAGCGTCGGCACTAATAACGCTAGAGCCTCATGCAGGTCTGGATGTTATTACCCCTCATCTTGCTGCCAGGTTAGCAAAACGTCTTGCAGTTTATAACCAAAGAGGCGTTCCGATTTTTTTGCGTTTTGCCCATGAAATGAATGGCTATTGGTATTCATGGTCACAGCAGCCAATAGAATATGTGCGTGCTTTTCGTCTATTGGCCTATGAAATTCACAAACATGCACCGTTGACGGCAATGCTTTGGGCTCCGAATTATGGTGGTAGTTATCCCCCAGATAACTGGGAACATCTGGCTGTTCCAGGAAGTAAAAACTTTAAATTGCTGGACACCAATAAGGATAATCGTATTGATCTTTCAGATGATATGTATGCACCCTATTATCCTGGTGATGATGCTGTTGACTGGGTAGGAATGTCGGCTTATCACTGGGGGAATAATTACCCCTGGGGTGAAAATGAGATACCTGAAGCGCATAGTTTTATCGATAGAATTACCGGCAACTATGTGGGTGAGAATGGTGATGAGCGTTCGGTGCCTGATTTTTATGATGTATATGTGGTGCAACGTGGTAAACCAATGTCGATCACTGAAACTGCGGCTTTATATAATCCGGCAGCGGTCGGGGATAATGAAGTTCTGATTAAGCAAGCCTGGTGGCAACAGGTATTTAGTCGTGAAGTGGCAGAAGAATACTCCGGAATAAAAATGATCAACTGGTTTGAACGACGAAAATTTGAAAGTGAAATTTCTGGCAAAGTGGATTGGAGTGTCACCTTTGATCCAGATCTTGCTGTCCTGTTTAAAAAGGATTTATTGCGCCAGCGACTGGTTTTTTCTAAACCAGTAGAAAAAACAAAAGAGATAAAAACTAAATAATAAACAAGGTCTGGTTTTTTATTTTAATCAGTATTCTATAAGGATTATTTTATTTTCTTCTTTTTTGCTGCTGCAGTATTTTTATTTTTATCGCTAAAAATAAACTTGCCCGCGAGCACGCATCCCTTCATACCAGGATCACAGGTTTTATTCTTCACGCGCTGACATTTGCCATTTGCTTCGTGTGGGCAACCCCAACCACCACTCATATTTTATACCTGTGTTTATTTAAAAAATCTTGTTCATAGATTAACAGAATATTTAAATTGGTTTGAATGTTTTTAGATGTTATGCCTGCAAAGGGTTGCCAACCTGCTGAAAAAATAGGCAAAAAAAGACCCGCTGGTGCGGGTCAAAAACTCTAGGAGAGTCAGGAGTTATCTGGTTTGCCTTAGTGCTTAACGCTAATACGTCTTGCTTGTGCGACTTCCTGTTTAGGAATGGTAATCTTCAATACACCATGTTCCGAATGGGCTTCAATTTTATCGGCGTTGGCAGTTTCCGGCAGTGTGAAACGTCGGTAGAAAACACCATATTGACGTTCAACGCGGCGGAAATTTTCTTTCTCGGTTTTCTCCTCGGTATTGCGTTCACCTTTAACGGTTAGTACACCATTGTCCATTGAAACGTCAATATCCTCAGGCTTGACTCCGGGAATATCGGCTAACAGCCTGAAGCTGCTCTCGTCCTCGGTAATATCGACCGAAGGCGTCCAGTTAGCAGTGGCTACATTGGCATCGTCATCGTCGCTGTAGCCCTGATTGCTCAGCTCACGATTAAGCTGGTCAAAAATACTCCATGGATTGTGTCTTACTAAGCTCATATCATTTACCTCGCATAGATTATTTATTGTTCGTGTTATCTATTTAGGGATGCTTTTTTTAATTACAAGGCCTGATAATAAATTTTTTGTGTGGATGAATTTGCCTATCATCTGTTACCATCGAATCTTTATTGGTGTTATGAGAGCAACACGAGTGACTAACAAAATTCTAAACTGGATTCGCCCTGAGATTCGTGCGCTGAATGCCTATCACGTGGCTGATGCCAGTGGTTTGGTTAAATTGGACGCGATGGAAAACCCGTATACCCTGGATGCATTGACGGGGCATTGGTCAGAGGTGCTGGCAACAGCGGAGATTAATCGCTACCCCGATCCATCGGCAGCGGTGTTGCGTGAAAAATTGTCGCAGGTGATGGCTGTGCCAGAAGGTACCGAGACGGTATTAGGTAATGGTTCTGATGAGTTGATCCAGATGCTGGCAATGGTGGTTAGTGGTAAAGATCGTTGCATCATGTCATTTGATCCTGGTTTTGTGATGTACAAAATGATCGCAGAATTTGTTGGTATGGAATATGTTGGTGTGCCACTGGATGAGAGTTTTAATATTGATATGGCCGCAACACGTGCAGCGATTGAAAAATATCAGCCTGCGATAATTTTTATTGCCTACCCAAATAACCCAACGGCTAATTTATTTAATGAGGCAAGTATTGAAGAAATTCTGAAAATTGCACCAGGTCTGGTGGTGGTGGATGAGGCATATCATCCCTTTGCGCAGGATAGTTTTATGTCACGACTGCCCGAATATGAACAATTGCTGGTGATGCGCACGGTGTCAAAAATGGGGCTGGCTGGCTTGCGCCTGGGTATGCTGGCGGGTGCGCCCGAATTGATTCAGCAAGTGGATAAAGTGCGTCTACCTTACAATATCAATGTGCTGACCCAGCGGGCGGCCTGTTCTGCGCTGGAACAGGTTGTGGTACTGGATGAGCAGGCCACGATGATTCGTCAGCAGCGCGAAGTCATGTTAAAGGCCTTGTCAGATATGGCGGTTGTGGAGGCTTTCCCTAGTCGTGCTAATTTTATTTTATTCAGATTGTCCGGGGTTGATTCGGGAAAAGTGTTTGAATCGATTCGTGATCAGGGCGTGTTGATTAAAAACATGAATGCTCAAACGGGTGCCCTGAAAAATTGTTTGCGTGTTACCGTTGGTCAGCCGGAAGAAAATACGGCCTTTCTTGCTGCGCTTGAAAAAGCCCTGGCAGGTTAATTCTCTATCGTTTTACTTCTGGCTGATTACTGGCCGCTGACCAAGTACAGCCTTAACTTTGAAACTTTGTCGCTGGCGTAGGCCTTTAATGTCAAAAATATCATTGGGCTTACCTGAGGCGACAATGTTGAGGATGTCCTGTGCTGATTCTATGCGCTGTTCATTGATATGGGTGATGATGTCACCGGCTATTAAACCTGCTTTGTCGCCAGGGCCGTGTTTGTCGACCTCGGTGACCAGGATGCCAGTTATATTTTTGAGTCCTAATTTGTGAAGAATAGGTGTTGTTAGGGCCTGCCCGCCTACACCCAACCAACCTCGAACTACGTAACCATGTTGAACTATCTGTCCCAGAACATTGATGGCTAGATCGATGGGAATAGCAAAGCCAATACCGTTGAAACCGCCAGTTCTGGTGAAAATGAGTGAATTAATGCCAACGATTTCGCCTTTATCATTGATAAGAGAACCGCCTGAATTGCCGGGGTTAATAGCGGCATCAGTTTGCAGGAAATTTTCATAAGTATTGGCGCTAACCTGGGTTCGCCCAGTAGCGCTGATGATGCCCTGGGTAACGGTCTGACCGATCTCAAAGGGGTAGCCGATGGCCAGTGCAATGTCACCAATTTTGAGTTGGCTAACGTCAGCAATCTGAACCTGTGGCAGATTAGCTAAATTAATTTTTAAAATGGCCAGGTCAGTTTCTGGATCATCACCAATGAGGTGGGCAATGGTTTTGCGACCGTCATTTAGTGAAACCTGAATACTTTCAGCGCCTTTGATAACGTGATAATTGGTGGCGACATAGCCGCGTGCGTCTAAAATTACGCCTGAGCCTGAGCTGATGCTGGTTTTAAACTGGGGGGTGTGGGGTGAATCCTCACCAAGAAATTCTTGCAGTGGGTGTTTATTACCGCCTGTTTCAGTATTGAGGTTCAATCGTGCGACCTGGATGCTGACCACAGAGGGTGCAGCGCGAGTGACTGCCTGGGAATATCCTGTGTTTAGTGGTTTTTTGGACTCAGGCTTTTCATCTTTCAGGGAGAGCTGGAGAGTGCCCTGTAGCAATAAAAATATCAGTCCCAGAAAAAGCCCTAAAAGCCCCCAGTTGATGAAATAGCTAAAAAAAGTGTTTTTATTCTTCATTGCAGTTGATATATCTCATTGTTTCTATTGCTTCTATCATAAAAAACTTGGCTGCGTGGGCTACATAAGCTAAGCTACCGCGGCTTTGTGAAGGCTCTAGTTTCATTTTTGACGCTTTTCACGTTCTGATTGTATGTTACTTTTAGCCTGATTCAACGCTTGATGGTCATAAAAGTGCAGCAATAGTCTAATTTAATAATGCGGAGATTTATAAATGTCTACCGATGCTGTAAATGAAGGTAAACGTCGATTTCTGGTCACATCTACCTCTGTTGTAGGTGCAATTGGTGCAGGTTTTGTTGCCGTTCCTTTCGTTGCTTCATGGATGCCGAGCGAACGCGCTAAAAATGCCGGTGCGCCTGTAGAAGCCGATATCAGTCGTTTGGAAGAAGGTCGAATGGTGACCTACGAGTGGCAGAGTAAGCCGGTCTGGATTGTACGACGTTCAGAAAAAACACTGGCTGATCTTGAGAAAAATGCTGATAAATTGCGTGATCCTGGTTCGGATAATGTTGATCAGCAACCTGAATATGCCAAAAATGCTGTACGTTCTATCAAGCCAGAAATTTTAGTGCTGGTAGGTATTTGTACCCACCTTGGTTGTTCGCCTACTTTCCGTCCAGACATTGCTCCGGCTGACCTGGGTGAAGACTGGCTGGGTGGTTTCTTCTGTCCCTGTCACAGTTCAAAATTTGATATGGCGGGTCGTGTATACCAGGGTGTACCTGCACCGACTAACCTGGCTGTTCCGCCACACTATTATGTCAGTGATAATACTATTTTGATTGGTGAAGATGGGGAGGCTGCATAATGGCTAATCTACTAGGTTGGATTGATGATCGTTTCCCATTGAGCAAAATGTGGAATGAGCATTTGGCTGAATACTACGCGCCAAAAAACTTTAATTTCTGGTACTTCTTTGGTTCATTGGCGCTGTTGGTGCTGGTGATTCAGATTGTTACTGGCATTTTCCTGACCATGCACTACAAGCCTGATGGTGAGCTGGCCTTTGCTTCAGTTGAATACATCATGCGTGATGTGCCTTACGGCTGGTTGATTCGTTACATTCACTCGACCGGTGCAACGGCTTTCTTCATTGTGGTTTATCTGCATATGTTCCGAGGCCTGATGTACGGTTCGTACAAGAAGCCTCGTGAATTGATCTGGCTATTTGGTATGTTCATCTATCTTGCATTGATGGCTGAAGCTTTCATGGGCTACTTACTGCCATGGGGCCAGATGTCATACTGGGGTGCGCAGGTAATTATTTCATTGTTCAGTGCTATTCCTGTCATTGGTGATGACCTGACATTGTGGATTCGTGGTGATTTCGTGATCTCCGATGCAACATTGAATCGTTTCTTTGCCTTGCACGTGATTGCGCTGCCATTCGTTATTGTCTTTTTGGTGATCGCGCATATTCTTGCCCTGCACGAAGTGGGTTCTAATAACCCTGATGGTGTTGAAATCAAGAAGAACAAAGATTCAAACGGTATTCCACTAGATGGTATCCCATTCCACCCTTACTACTCTGTTAAAGATATCGTGGGTGTGGTGGTGTTCCTGTTCTTCTTCAGCGTGGTGTTGTTCTACTTCCCTGATGGTGGTGGTTACTTCCTTGAGCACGCTAACTTTATTGCTTCAGACCCTTTGAAGACACCTGAGCATATTGCGCCAGTGTGGTACTTCACACCGTTCTACGCTATTTTGCGTGCGGTGCCGGATAAGCTGATGGGTGTTGGCGCCATGGGTGCAGCCATTGTTGTACTGTTCTTCCTACCATGGATTGATCGCTGTAAAGTGAAATCAATTCGCTACCGTTCAGCTATCTATAAAGTTAACCTGGTTGTATTTGCAATCACCTTTGTTGTCCTGGGCTGGTTGGCGATGCAGCCAGTAACTGGCACTATCACAATCATGTCGCAGTTGTTTACGTTCCTGTACTTTGCGTTTTTTGTAGTGCTTTACATAACATCGAAAAATGAGAATACAAAACCTGTACCGGATAGGGTGACATCATGAAAAAACAGTTCCTGATATTGTTATTGGCCATTTTCCCTGCGACGTTGTTTGCAGCGGGTGCAGGTGTGCATCTGGATAAGGCACCGATTGATATTTATGACAAAGATTCAATTAAACGTGGTGCAAAAAGTTTTGCCGATTATTGTTTTAGTTGTCATTCAGCAAAATACATGCGCTTTAACCGTATCGCCAAAGATACGGGTATGAGCGAAGATGAAGTGCGTGAAATGATGATCTATACACGTAATAGCAAAGGGAAGCCAACCAAGATTGGTGACCTGATGACGGTTTCCATGACTGAAGATTATGCCAAGAGAGCCTTCGGTGGTGCTGTGCCTGATCTTTCTTTGACGGCGCGTTCGCGTGGTGCTGACTGGTTGTACACTTATTTGCGTACTTTCTATGCTGATGACAGTCGTCCATCGGGAATGAATAATACAACTTTCCCAGATGTGGGCATGCCTAACGTGCTTTGGGAGTTGCAGGGTATTCAGAAGGCCGTTTATACAACAGAAGAAAATGACGGTGTCACCAGTGAGCATTTTTCTGGTTTCGAGACTGCGCAGGCAGGCTCAATGACAGCAGAAGAGTATGACGCTTTTGTCGCTGACCTGGTTAACTTCATGGTCTATGTGGCTGAGCCAGTACAGACAGAGCGCAGAGATTTAGGCGTGTATGTGCTGATATTTTTAGCCATATTCTTCGTTTTTGCTTACATGTTGAAGAAAGAGTACTGGAAAGACGTTCACTAAACGTTTGTTTTTGTGAATAAAATCAATATTAAGGCTGCATAAATGAATTTGTATACAACAGGCACTTCAATTGAGTGTCACAGAACGCGTATTGTTCTGGCTGAGAAAGAGATCGCACACGAAACACTGGAAGTTGATCTAAAGAAATTGCCTGAGGATTTGATTGATCTCAATCCTTATTGCAGCGTACCAACTTTGGTAGATCGAGATTTGGTGCTCTATAATTCACGCGTCATCATGGAGTACCTGGAAGAACGTTTTCCACATCCTCCATTGATGCCAGTGGGTCCAGTAGCTCGTGCTCAATCAAGACTGGCTTTATTCCGTGTCGAGAATGACTGGTATCCTCTGGTTGATATTATTGAGACCAAGGGTGAAAAGGCTGTGGCTAAAGCTCGTAAGGAATTGACCGAGAGTATTGTCTCAACAGCAGAAGTGTTTTCGCTCATGCCATTCTTTTTGAATGAGTGTTTTACCATGGTAGATGCCAGTATAGCGCCGATTTTGTGGCGCTTACCGCACTATGGTATCGAGCTGCCCAAATCAGCTAAGGATATTCAGAGTTACGCCAACCGTATTTTTGAACGCGAAGGTTTTCAGTTAAGTTTGACTGAATCCGAGCGAGAATTACGACTATAACGTATAACCTGCGGTTGAAATATATTAACCGTAGGTCGGTTTTTATAGATTCCAGTGAATTGCTATGTTATTTTGGAGTTCTAGCTTCAGCGTGATTTTTCGTGGTTCTAAATTATGACTTCAAGCCGACCCTATCTTATTCGTGCCATGTATCAGTGGATTATTGATAATGGTATGACGCCACATTTGTTAGCCAACGCCTCAGTTGAAGGCTGTTTAATTCCAGAAAATCATATTCAAGATGGAAAAATAGTATTGAATATTGCACCTATGGCAGTCGGTGGTCTGGTGTTAGGTGATGGTGATATTAGTTTTAGCGCCCGTTTTAATGGCGTTTCAGAGTCAATTTATGTGCCTATCAGGGCAGTAGAAGCCATATATGCACGCGAAAATGGACAGGGAATGATGTTCACAGACGATGATGAATCGTTGTCTGAATCAGAGGCAGATGCGGACGAGTTGGCTGTGGAAGACAGTTCTGATGCAAAATCAAAAAAGCCAAAATCAAAGCCTAATTTGCACATAGTTAAATAAAATATACTCGCCCTGTTATAGAAGGTATCTTGGCGTCCATTCGATTTCACAATCTGGAATGTGTTTGTCCAGCATCATGTTTCTATATCGTATTTCTGTAACCACCTCCATAGTGTAGTTCTGTTTACATCAAGCATTTTCGCCGCTTCTGCTTTATTGCCGTTAACCAGTTTTAGTGTGGTTCTTATTTCATCAGCATGTTGATCTTCATCTGTCTGGGATTGATGCGAGTATTCGCTGAGATTTTTACAGTATTCACGGATGTCCTGTGGCAGGCTTTCGGCTCTTACCTCGCCGTCTATCGCGCAGATCAGGCCATGTTCAACGGCATTTTCCAGTTCGCGTACATTGCCTGGCCAGGGGTAATCCATCATCATGCGGGTTGCCTGATTGCTGCAGACAATATTATCTGGGTAGCCTCTAGCGACCAGTCGACTACAGAAATGTTTGGATAATAATGAAATGTCACCGGGTCTTTGTTTGAGAGAAGGTATGGTAATAGGGATAACGGCCAGTCGATAAAACAGGTCTGCTCGAAACTTCCCCTTATCAACCATATATCTGAGATTTTTATTGGATGCAGCAATAATGCGTACATCTACGTGTACAGGTTTATCTGAGCCTACCATTTCAAATTCCTGATCCTGGATTGCTCTTAATAACTTGGCCTGTAAGTGCAATGGTATTTCACCCACTTCATCGAGAAACAAGGTGCCCTTATGCGCGCTTTGAAAACGGCCGAGACGCTCCTTGTTGGCACCGGTAAATGCACCTTTAACATGGCCAAACAATTCAGATTCGATGAGTGTTTCTGGAATAGCGGCACAGTTGACCTCAATAAAGGCCTCTTTGGATCGGTTACTTTGAGTGTGAATCATACGTCCTAGTTGAGTTTTTCCCGTGCCAGATTCACCCTGCAACAGAACAAAGGCATTAGTTGGAGCAATTTGATAAATTCGATCAATAATTTCCAGCAGGATTGGGTCCTGAGTGGTCATTTGTGTACCCATGGGGTTGAGTACAGCCTGGATATGTCGGGTATCGGTGCGATCTCTAAATAAAATGAGACGATTTTTGTTTTTATTGTCGGGACTGGTAATGAGGCGACTAATGATTTCAATGACCCGGTTGTGTCCTTCATGCTGGAACTGCTGTTCAAAGTGAATGAAATTATCACTGGGCTTGCCAGCAGCATCTGTTTCACCTGCATCAATAGCGGCGCGTAATATAGATTTTTGCAGGTTAAACTTGCCAATGTCGTGTAATTTTTTGATGGGCTGCTTGCTGTCGAGATCGAGCATTTTAAAAATAGCGGGGTTGTGATAAAGCACATTTCCCAGGTTATCGGCGACAATAACGCCCTCATCGATAAAGGAAACAATATTTTCCAGTACTGCGGTGAAGTTAAAATCAGGGGCTTGCATGGCTTATTCCTTGGCTAAATAGCGAGTATCTTATAGTGTTGCAATTATTGCAATGTTGCGCAACATGTTCCATTGTAGCAATTCACTATTTTTTACTGTAAAATCATCTGCTTAGCAATATTAGTAAGTGGAAATATTGTTGCATAATAAAATGGTGATATTTTATTGTGTTTGGTAAATCAATGACTTAAGAGTTGGCATGCCTCTTGCTTTAGTTGTTTATAGCTAATACTTAGGAGACTAAAATGTTTAAAAAAGATTGGATGGAAAAATTTCAAAATGCATGGAATTCTGAGCCAGGCCTGGCTGATGCGCTTCAACAAATTAACTTCAATTCTGTAATTGCTTATGGCTATGTTGGTGATGATCAACCTGTGGGTGTTATTACGGTTGAAAACGGCCATATTGTTTCCGCCGGTGAATATAATGGTGAAAAGCTTAACTGGGATATGCGAGCTTCGAATAAGGACTGGGAAAAATGGGCAAAAAAACCACCCGGAATGATGGCGCTAGGTGTGGCTTATACCACGGGTAAGCTGAAATTTCTGGAAGGCGATTATGCCTCTATGATAAAAGATCCACGTATGGCGGGCCCTTTCATTAAAAGCTTTTCTGTGATGTCTGCAATCTAAATGGATTGTTTTTTGATAACAATCCATTCATCGTTTTAGGGGAAAACAGTGATTCTTAATCTTAATAAGCAATGGTTCTCAATTCAGCTACGAACTGGTATTTACCTGTCGCTAGCAATGGTGTTGATAGCCCCTTTTCAATTGCAGGCAGAATACCGAACAGGTAACAGCGGTCATGCAATGAATTCATCAGCAAATGTTTACTATCAAGCTGGTATGGGTAAAACCAGGCATGAATCGATTGTTACTGTGACCAGTTCAAAAAAAGGTGCGCATGTTGTTTTAGGTGGTACGGTTCAGGCGTATAGAGAAGTGACATTAACTGCACAGACTCCAGGGCGCGTTGAATTTATTGCAGGCAGTGAAGGTGACTGGTTTGGTGAGGGTGAGGTTTTAGTTGCTATTGATGATGATGATGTGATCGCGAAGCGTCAACAGGCGGTGGCTGATCTTTATGGTCGTACATCAGGTTTGCAGAATGCGCGTGCCCAATATTCCAGAGAATTTTGGGCACCACAGGCATTGCAACAGCAGACTGCGCCCAGCATGGGTTATTTCCCGTCAATGTTTGAAAAATTTATGGGTTTTGGCGGCATGGGGCCGAGTGGTAATCCATATGGTGGTTTAAACCCCTGGGTGGTGCGTGATGTCGATTTATACTCTCAGGGTACACAGGTTCAACAGGCACAAAGTAGCATTTCTGGAGCGCGCTCGCGTATTGATGAGATTGATGCGCATCTGCGTGATACCCGTGCTATTTCTCCTTTTGAAGGTGTCGTAGTAAAAAAACTCACTGAAATAGGTGATACCGTTCAGCCAGGGCAGGCCTTATTGCAGTTTGCTGACACACGTTATCTTCAACTTAAGGTCGACGTGCCTGCTCGTTTAGTATCGGCATTGAATGTAGATATGATTGTGCCTGCAAAACTTGATGTAGGTGATACTTATATCGATGTGCGAGTTGCGCAAATTTTCCCAGTAGCCGATTCACAGAGACATACCGTGGTCGTGAAATTCGATTTGCCTTCAGGTGTGGCGGGTGGTCCTGGTATGTACGCTGAAGTGATGATTCCTGATGTAAACACGCCAATTACTGATATGCCAATTATTCCATCATCTTCAGTGGTAAGACGTGGCAGTTTGCCTGCGGTGTTTGTGCTTAATCGTGAAGGTCGTGCCGAGATGCGTCTGGTTCGACTGGGTGATGAAGTTGATCATGAAAATATTGCTGTGTTGTCAGGTGTTCGTCCCGGCGAACAAATTTTTGCTTATCCTTCTCCTGGTATTAAATCGGGATGGACTCCCGGTTTTTCAAAATAAATTTATCGTAGATAAATATAAGATTTTAAATCTGGCTAAATAAAAAATGTCGAACGAAATAGAAGAAAAAAAAGTGCAGGCTAATGGCGATGTGCTATTAGATGAGGCCAGCCTTGGTATAGCTGGACGTCTGGCTCGTCAATTTATTAACTCACCAGTAACACCATTGTTAATGGCGGCATTTCTGGGTAT
>Ga0224511_10000034_pt1 | contig 50223 bp, 45 predicted proteins | sample SF_May12_sed_USG_2_FD_169988 | JGI IMG/M metagenome (GOLD analysis project Ga0224511, IMG submission 169988) | Sediment microbial communities from San Francisco Bay, California, United States - SF_May12_sed_USGS_8_1 | ecosystem: Environmental > Aquatic > Marine > Sediment | place: USA...
ATCCCATCAGAAGGAATCACCGAGAAGGTGAACAAATCTTCATGTCGTGCATACAGGCTATAACCTGCGCCAGCACTGGTTGCTAATTGCTCACCTCGAATTAAGTTACGCGTAAGACGTGCGCTATCGCCACCATCCAGCAAACCTGCCAGCACTTCCAGCGCATAAGCTTCATCAGGTGACTCTGCATTGATCAAAACTGGCACTTTGTAGCCCATCAACAGCGTGGGTATTTCCGCAGGCAGTTGCATAGTCATACGTTGTACACCATGTTGTTCGACTTCATGACGGGGCTTGCGCACAGGCAAATCAACGATAGGCAGGGGACTAAAATATTCCCTGGCCAGCTTGAAAACATCATTAGCATCAACATCACCGACCACCACCAGCGTGGCATTATTCGGTGCATACCAGCTTTTGTACCAGGTGCGTAGATCATCGATGGTCATACTATCCAGGTCTTCCATCCAGCCGATAATGGGTTGGCGATAGGGGCTGTTGGTATAGGCCATGGCATTGAAGCGTTCGTATAGTAAGCCAGTAGGTTTGTCATCGGTACGCAACCGGCGTTCTTCCTTAACCACCTCAATTTCCTTGAGAAATTCGGCTTCGTCCAAAATCAGATTACGCATGCGATCCGCTTCCATACTCAGACACATTTCCAGCTTATCGCTGGCGATGCGCTGAAAATAAGCCGTATAATCTTTACTGGTAAAGGCGTTTTCCTTACCGCCATTGGCTGCGATAATCTCTGAGAACTTGCCTGCTGGATAATCAGGCGTGCCCTTAAACATCATGTGTTCCAGCACATGCGAAACACCGGTTATACCATCATGCTCGAAACTACTACCAACGTTATACCAGACCTGGGAGACCACCACTGGCGCACGATGATTTTCTATCACCCTGAGCTTCATGCCATTGGTCAGTTCAAAGGCCTGTACCTCACCTTCCTTTACCGGATTAGAATCATCATTAAAAACAAACAAAACCGCACCCAAAACAAAGGCGGTCAAGAGTAGTAGTGAAATATAAATACGCATTGTGAAAATAAAACCCTTATTAAAATTAATAACACTTAATCTTGATAGTGCTGGATGATAGGATATCCCGCTCCTATACACCACTCATAAAATCATATACAGATGTTCGGCTTCGGTAAAAACACAAAATCTAAAGATAAACCTGTTGAGCAGGAAACCGATGCGGCTACTGTCCCAGTGGCTGACACACCCTTTAACCCACTCACTATCACCGCTCCTGAATCAAACCAGATTGAAGACACCGAGTCTACCGATCTGACTGAAAAACTGGCCAAAACCCGCCGTGGCCTTGGTGATGGCATGGCCGATTTTGTACTCGGCAAAAAAGAACTCGACAGCAATATGCTCGATGAGCTCGAAACCACCCTGCTTAGCGCAGATGTTGGCATAGAGGTCACCAGCAAAATCATCGACACACTGCAATCACAGCTCACCCGCAAAGCACTCAGTAATGTCGATGCACTCCACATCGCTTTGGGCGATGTCATGACCCAGCTACTCGAACCCTGCGAACAGGCGCTGACTATTGATACCGCACATAAACCCTATGTCATTCTCGTCGTTGGTATCAACGGTGCTGGCAAAACCACCAGCATCGGCAAACTGGCTCACCATTTCCAGCAACAGGGTAAATCTGTGCTGCTGGCCGCGGGAGACACCTTCCGCGCCGCCGCCGTTGAACAACTCAAGGAATGGGGTAGCCGTAATGATGTACAAGTCGTCGCCCAGGGAACTGGTGCTGACCCCGCTTCCGTTATCTTTGACGCGATTGAATCTGCAAGTTCAAAAAATATTGATGTGGTGATTGCCGATACTGCAGGACGCTTACACACCCAGGGCCATTTGATGGAAGAGTTGAAAAAAATTAAACGCGTTATGGCTAAATTTGATAGCTCCGCTCCCCATGAAACCCTGCTCATCATGGATGCAGGCTTTGGCCAAAACAGCCTGCAACAGGCCCAGCAATTCCATGATGCGATGAAACTCACCGGACTGGCGATTACCAAACTTGATGGCACCGCAAAAGGTGGTATTCTTTTCGCCATCGCCAATAAACTGAAATTACCGATTCGGTTTATTGGTGTGGGTGAAGGTATTGAAGATTTACGCCCCTTCCATGCCAAAGATTTTGTTAAAGCACTACTCGAATAATATAAAAACTGGGTTCATGCATTCATGATTCATTTTGATAACGTCAGCAAGCAATATCCAGGGGGCTACGAAGCGCTCAGACAGATCAGTTTTCGTTTACCCAAAGGTAAAATGGGCTATCTCACCGGACATTCCGGTGCAGGTAAAAGTACCCTGCTCAAGCTAATTGCCCTCATTGAGCGCCCCAGTCGAGGCCAGATTATTCTTGATGGGGTGAACCTCAGCCATATCAGTAATCGTCAGGTACCTTATGTACGTCGCAATATCGGCATTATTTTCCAGAATCATCATCTACTTTATGATCGCCCGGTTTTTGATAACGTAGCCATGCCGCTGGTGATTCAGGGCTATCGTCACAAAGAAATTCAAAGCCGCGTACAGGCCGCACTGGACCAGGTTGGCCTGCTTAAAAAAGAAAGATCCGACCCCATCACGCTCTCTGGTGGTGAACAACAGCGCGTAGGCATCGCCCGCGCCATCGTCCACAAGCCATCTTTATTACTGGCCGATGAGCCGACTGGTAATCTTGACCCCGAACTCTCACTGGAAATCATGCAGTTGTTTGCACGTTTCAATCAGGTCGGTACCAGCGTACTGATTGCCAGCCATGACCTTGATTTAATCCAGCAGGTGGGGGCAAAGGCCCTGAGCCTGAAAGATGGCAAAGTGCTGCACGATGAAATCACTCCCGCTGATACTATCGTAGGAGCAGCTTAATCATGGCTAATGGACCACAACATAATTCACTGATTTCTGCTTATTTCATCCATCATGCCAGGGTATTGCTGGGCAGTCTGGGTCATTTAACTCGCCACCCCCTGTCTACATCAATGACCATGGCGGTGATCGCCATCGCCCTGACTTTGCCCACTGGGCTGTATTTGGCACTCAACAATATCAGCGGTCTAAGTGCCGGCTGGGACAGTTCAACCAGGATATCACTATTTCTCCACGCGAACGTTAACGAGGAAAAAGCCCAAACACTGGTCAAACGCTTACGCCTGCATAATGAAATCGACCATATCAGCATGATTTCAAAGGAACAGGGGCTGGAACAATTCAAACAGCTCTCCGGCTTCGGCAATGCATTGCAATTCCTTGAAGGTAACCCTCTACCCATCGTATTGGTGGTTCAACCCATCATAAACACCGATCACCCCAACCAGATCAAACAGTTACTCAAAGAACTGGAAAGCAACAAACTGGTGGACATCGCACAACTGGACATGCAATGGGTAAAACGCCTCTACGCCCTACTCGAAATCGCCCACCGCGTTATCTGGGCTATTGGTAGTTTACTGGGGCTGGCCGTATTACTCATCGTCGGTAATACCATTCGTCTGGATATTCAAAATCGCCGTTCTGAGATCGAAGTATCCAAACTCATCGGTGCTTCCAATGCCTTTATTCGTCGTCCATTCCTGTACACTGGCTTCTGGTACGGCTTCAGCGGCGGCATACTGGCGTGGCTCTTGACTTCATTATCACTCTTTATGCTGGCAGAACCGGTTGAAAACCTGGCTTTGCTCTACCACAGCGATTTTCAGCTCAGCGGACTCAGTTTTGGTGACGCCAGTAGCCTTATTTTGATCAGCTGTAGCCTGGGACTGCTTGGCTCATGGCTGGCTGTGGGCCGTCATCTGGATGAAATTGAACCTAGTTAAGGCCTGTCCCTCTTTAATTTCCATTAAAAAAACATAGAAATACCCCCGGAACTTCCGGTAAAATTAGCACTCTTACTCCTTGAGTGCTAATATCTCGGTTATGAAACGTGGAGAGACTATAATGAATAAAGCTTTGGTTCCTGCTTACCATCAAACGCCGGTAAGCGTTAGCAATTTAAGCGCCTACATCCATCAGGTAAACAGCGTGGCTGTGCTCGATGCCGATGAGGAATTTGCGTTAGCAACTGAGCTTCAGGAAAATAATAGCGTTGAAGCTGCCCAGCGGTTAGTTATGGCCAATTTGCGCTTTGTAGTCAAAATTGCTCGTGGCTATATGGGTTATGGCCTGCAGCTCAACGACTTAATCCAGGAAGGCAACATCGGCCTAATGAAAGCGGTTAAACGCTTCTCACCTGATCACAAGGTGCGTCTGATTTCTTACGCCGTTCACTGGATCAAGGCCGAGATTCACGAATTTGTTATTCGTAACTGGAAGATCGTCAAAATCGCTACCACTAAACCTCAGCGCAAACTATTTTTCAAATTACGCAGCAACAAGAAGCGTTTAGGCTGGTTCAATCAGGAAGAAGTTCAGGATGTTGCCGAGACCCTGGGCGTAAAACCCGAAGCCGTACTGGAAATGGAGTCCCGTTTGAGCAACTATGATGTGGCTTTTGATGCCCCTGCGACTGAAGATGATGAGCAGGCTTTTTCACCTTCAGCGTACCTGACCGATCAGCATGCTGATCCAGCACGTCAGTTAGAAACTGACGATAGTCAATCTCAGCATCTGGAACTCATGACAAGCTCATTACAGCAACTGGATGAACGTAGTCGTGACATTATCCAACGTCGCTGGTTGAATGATAATAAAGCAACATTGCATGAACTGGCCGATGAGTATCAGGTATCCGCTGAGCGCATTCGCCAGATTGAACAAAATGCCATTAAAAAATTACGCGTTGCTTTTACCGCATAATTTTATTAATCATATTTAAAACGAAAAAAGCCCGGTAATATTTACCGGGCTTTTTCGTTTTATCTGGTTAGTTAAATAACTACATTCTCATAACCATATTAATCTGAAGTGAATCAACAGTATCACGAAGAACATACTCAGCTCGAATCTCCATTTTAGAACCTGCCTTAAAACCAAGACCCGCACCAAACATAAAACCATCATCGTCACCGATATCCAGTCCTGCACGTGCGATTAAATTCATTTTAGCCGCTACTGGCAAACTGAAAACAGCATTACCCCAAAGCCCTGCAGCATTTGCTTCCACAGTAATTGGCGTAGGAAATGCTGGTATAGTAGCAAACTCCATATCACCAGTATCCATATAACCTGCTTCTATCGACAGTTTTCCTTTACCCATCTTTAACGGAAGATCATAACCACCAAAAATCTGAAAACCCAGGCCATCACTAAAATCAATGCCTGATAGTGAGTTAAAACCCAATCCACCACCTATATATAACTTATCAGCATTAGCTGCATGGCCATAACCTGTAACCAACATGGCAACAAATATAAAACTAAATTTTTTCATAGCAATCCCTCTAATTCTAATAATTAATAACACTGTAACAATAGCAGGCATAAAGCATTTTTCACTAAATTAACACACTTTATTTGCAGCTTTATTGCTAACACAATTCAACCAGGAAATTTTACCTCGATATCCCTGTGTACGGATCGATCATCTAATTTACCTACCCAGGCATGGCCATAAATAATTTCATAACTGGCAGGCAATACACCATCCTGTCGATGCACCTCATAAGCTTCATACAGTTTTTTTAATAGATTATGCGTCAACAAACCCTGACGATGCCCGTTGGCCGTTACATTTGCACCTATATCACGGAGGTCCTGCATTAAAGTATCAACTTCTTTGTAATTCACTGTAATAATTTCTGATTCCATTACTGGCTCTGCAAAACCCGATTGCAACAGGGCATCACCAATATCGTGCATATCAATAAAATTATTTACGTGTACTGCCGAATCTACTTTTTGCCAACTGCTACGCAGCTCTTTTAAAGTATCGGGACCAAAAGTAGCAAACTGTAATAATGCACCTGGTTTCAATACACGCTTAAATTCCATCAGCGTAGCGCCCAAATCATTACACCATTGCATCGCCAAATTGGAAAATAATAAATCAAAACTCTGCTCAGCAAAGGGCAACGATTCTATGTTGCCACAAACCTGATGCGGCTTTCTAAACAAGGCACCCTGCCTGACGGCCTTTTGTAACATTGCCTCAGACAAATCAAGCAAAACAACTTCAGCTTTTTTATACTTTTTCTGCAATGGCTTTACCGCTTCACCAGTACCCGTGCCTGCATCTAAAACCCATTCAGGTGACAGGCAAACAACATCCAGTTTTTCCAGCAATCGCCTACAGACTTCTTTTTGCAATACCGCCGCTTGATCATAACTATCCACGGCTTTATCAAAAGCCTGGCGCACGCGTTGCTGATCAAAAAATTGTGTCATCGTATACCTTCTGCAAATTTGATTAGTGCACTGGCGAAATTTCCAGGATGAGAAATAAACGGTGCATGCGCCGCTTCTTTTTCAACAAGGTTTGTTATATTCGGCTGCAAGGTTTTTAACGCCCCCGATAAAGCAACAGGCACCAATGTGTCACGTCCTCCTAACAACCATGTCACTGGGCAATTCAGATAAGGCAGCTCATTACGTAAATCGGTTGTCGCCAATATATCCAGGCCTGATCTGAGCGCGCCTTTGGATGCACGACCACGTTGCTGCAATGATTGCTGCAGCTCTCGAATAGTACTCATGGTTACACCTGAACCTTTCACCTGTAAAGCCAGAAAACGTTTGATAGTGGCATCGGTATCTTTTTCCAGAGACTCGGCAAATAATTCAAAAACATTTTTTTCTACCGCACACGACCAGTTTTCTTTCTGCACGAAACAGGGATTAGTTGAAACCATAAACAGGCCTGCTACTCGCTCAGGATAATCTTTCACAAGCTGCAATAAAGCCAGACCACCCAAAGACCAGCCTACCCAGATTACAGGACGATTAATCAGTGCCGCCAAAGCCTGCACATAATCATTAATATTCTCAGATTTCACATCGGCCATGCTGCCATGTCCGGGCAAATCAACCTGAATCACATCCATCCAGTCGGGCAGCAAATCAAAACATTTTTCCCATACTGCCCCATTCATGGCCCAGCCATGAACAAAAACACAGGTAATTCTTTTGTTATTCTTGTGCGGCATTTAATAGTAACCTGAGGTAAGCTAGCATTCGATTTTTTGACAACGATCTATCCAATGATTTTTTGAGCATTATACGTTTTTACTGTAAGACATTTTCCAGCACTATGAACTTTGATCCCATTTTTATTGTTTACGCCTTAGCCGCTTATTTGCTAGGTTCCATTTCCACCGCCATCATCACCTGCAAACTAATGGGGCTAGAAGACCCTCGTGGTGTTGGTTCCAATAACCCCGGTGCTACCAATGTGCTGCGCACAGGTGGAAAAAAGGCGGCTATTATTACCTTATTGGGCGATATGTTGAAGGGCTTGTTACCTGTTTTAGCCGTACAACAGCTTTCAGCCGACGGCCTCGCTTTAGCCATGACTGGCATTTCAGCTTTTCTGGGGCATCTTTATCCTTTGTACTATCACTTCAAGGGCGGCAAAGGTGTGGCAACTTTTTATGGCGTTCTTTTAGGTACTAACTGGATGATTGGCCTGGCCGCACTGGCAGTCTGGGGACTAACCATGCTGGCATTTAGAATTTCTGGGCTATCTGCACTGGTCTCAGCCAGTTCGTCCCCTTTTATCGTTTGGTATATGGATGGCTCAGAGACTTTAATGATTGCAGTGAGCTTTATGGCCATTCTGCTTATCTGGCGACACCGCAGCAATATCAAACAAATGCTACAGAATACTAAACCTGAATAGCCGTTAAATCATCCATCGGCCAACGCGCTCTGGCATCAATACTCAGTGCTTTGCTCTCACCCGCCATCAGACGCAAACAACCCACGTAGGCAATCATGGCACCGTTGTCGGTACAAAATTCGATACGAGGGTAATACAACTCACCCCCCTCCTTTTTCACCATCGCTTTTAGCTGCTGACGTAAGTGCTGATTAGCACCCACACCGCCGGCAATGACTAATGTTTTACAGTGCGTTTGTTGTAATGCACGTTTACATTTTATCGATAACGTTGCCACTACCGCCTCTTCAAAAGCCCTGGCTACATCTGCCTGACCTTGTGCCAGTTTTTCAGCCTGACCCTCATATTCATTCTGTAATTTCTGCCAGGTATTTAACGAAAAAGTTTTGAGGCCACTGAAACTCATATCCAAACCTGGACGATCGGTCATTGGTCGTGGAAACTTAAAAGTACCTGCCACGCCCTTTTCTGCCAGCCTGGCTAGCACAGGGCCACCGGGATAACCCAGACCCAGCATCTTGGCAGTTTTGTCAAAAGCTTCACCAGCCGCATCATCCAGACTTTGCCCCAGTAATTCATACCGACCGACACCTGTAACGTGCGCCAGAAGGGTATGCCCACCTGAAACCAGCAGGGCCACAAATGGGAATTGGGGCGGATTTTCTTCCAGCATTGGCGCTAATAAGTGGCCTTCCATATGATGCACCTCAACCGCAGGCAAATCCAGGGCCCATGCCAGGCTACGGCCCACACAGGCACCCGACATCAGCGCACCAATCAAACCAGGACCTGCGGTATAGGCAACACCGTCTATATCGCCCTGGGTCAGATTAGCCTGTTGCAATGCCTGTTCCATCAAGGGCACCAAATAGCGAATATGGTCACGCGAAGCCAGCTCAGGCACAACACCACCATATTCAGCGTGCAACTCGACCTGACTATGCAAAACATGAGAAATCAGACCCTTTTCACTGTCGTAAAGTGCAATTCCTGTCTCATCACAGGAGCTTTCAATTCCAAGAACAATCATTTAATACTCTTTATTTACCTTTTAGACTTTGGGCTTTGGGTAAAAGTACGATATAATACGCCGTTCACCGCACCCGGATGCGGATTTTTTATGTATTTTTGAGAACAACTATGCCAGCAATACGAGTTAAAGAAAACGAGCCCTTTGATGTTGCACTACGTCGCTTCAAGCGCTCATGTGAAAAAGCCGGTGTTTTGACTGAAGTTCGCAGTCGCGAAGCTTACGAAAAACCCACTACAGAACGCAAACGCAAAGCAGCCGCAGCCGTTAAGCGTCATCTGAAAAAACTATCTAAAGAACGCAGCAAGTTCGCTCGCTCACCGCATCAACGTCGTCGTTAATAGCGGAGACGGCACACCATGAGTAGCGCCCTGAAATCTAGTCTACAGGACGAAATGAAGGTGGCCATGAAGGCTGGCGACAAGCCTCGCCTTGGTGTTATTCGGCTGATTATGTCCGCCTTAAAACAGGTCGAAGTCGATGAACGTATTGAGCTGGATGACACGCGCATCATTGCCATTATGGATAAAATGGTCAAGCAACGTCGCGAATCAATCAGCCAGTTTGATAAGGCCGGTCGTGATGATCTGACCAAAGTTGAACAGGCTGAAATCGACATCATCCAGACATTTTTGCCCCAGCCTCTTAGCGAAAGCGAAATAGAAGACATCATTAAGGATGCCATCAGCAAGACGGGGGCCGAATCTATAAAAGACATGGGCAAGGTCATGGGCATCGTTAAACCACTTATTGTTGGCCGCGGCGATATGGGCGTGATTAGCGGAACCATCAAAACAATTTTATCTGCTTAATTATGCCAGCCACTGCTACTCTGAAAAACGATCGCTTTATCCGCGCTCTACTGAGACAACCGGTCGACCGCACACCCATCTGGATTATGCGACAGGCAGGTCGTTACCTGCCAGAATACCGTGCAGTACGCGAACAGGCTGGCGATTTTATGACTTTATGCAGCACACCGGATCTGGCCTGTGAAGTCACTCTACAACCTTTACGCCGTTTCGATCTTGATGCAGCCATTCTGTTCTCAGATATTCTGACTATTCCCGACGCCATGGGACTGGGGCTCTATTTTGAAGAGGGTGAAGGCCCTAAATTCAAATCACCTCTACAGAGCGCTGCTGACATTGCCAAACTGGCTGCACCCGATCCACATGGTGAATTATCTTACGTCATTGATGCGGTCAGCCTGATTAGAAAAGAGCTGAATGGTGATGTACCTTTGATTGGTTTTTCTGGTAGCCCATGGACACTGGCGACTTACATGGTCGAAGGTGGCAGCAGCAAAACTTTTTCAAAAATCAAAGCACTTTTATTTGAAGACCCCAAATCCGCACATCAACTGCTCTCTGTTTTAGCCGACTCCGTGGCTTCTTACCTGAATGCACAAATTGAAGCCGGCGCACAGGCCGTAATGGTATTTGATAGCTGGGGTGGCGCACTTACCACGCCTCACTACAAAGAATTTTCGCTGGCCTACATGCAAAAAATTGTCGACCAGTTAACTCGTGAAAAAGACGGTGTAAAAATCCCTGTGACCTTATTCACCAAGGGCGGCGGACTCTGGCTAAAAGACATTGCCGCTACTGGCTGCGATGCCGTAGGCCTGGACTGGTCTGTAGACATTGGCCTCGCCCGCGAACAAATTGGCGACAAAGTTGCACTACAGGGCAACATGGATCCAGCCGTAATGGGCACGAACCCTGCAGCCATCCAGGCTGAAGCGGCGCGTATTCTGGCTTCTTATGGCCATGGATCTGGTCACGTTTTCAATCTTGGTCACGGCATTACACCAGGCATCAACCCCGAAAACGTTAAAGCACTGGTTGATGGTGTACACCAGGAAAGTGAACAGTATCACCGATAGCGGCAAACGCACATAAAACTGTTGATAATGGCGCATGATATGCGCCATTTTTACGTACGCTAAAATAGTTGCTCTGGTATCGGTGATCCTGTTGCTTCGTCCATCTCTGCACCTACACCGGGAAGAGGCAGAGCCCCAACATTAGGCTCATTCTCACTTCTGAAGATTTCGAAGATGGTATCTTTATCCAAATCTGTAGCTGCCATACCCGTTTCAGCATTAATATTTATCGTGACCAGACCTTCAGGCCTCTGCAGGCGTTTTTCAGGTACCCCTTCCAGGGCTGTTCGCATAAAATCAATCCAGATGGGCAATGCTGCTTTTGAGCCCGTTTCACTACCACCCAGGGGTTTCATCTGATCAAAACCAACCCAGGTTGTAACCACTAAATCCGGGTGAAACCCATTAAACCAGGCATCTTTCTGATCGTTAGTAGTACCCGTTTTTCCGGCCAGGTCATTACGCCCTAAAGTCATTGCACGACGACCCGTACCCCGCAATACTACATCCTGCAATATTGAGTTCATCTGGTAAGCTAAACGTGGTTCCAGTGTTTGCTCCGCCTGCCTGGGCAATACCACCAGGGTTTCTTTGTCCTCTTCTAATTCTGGCTCTGCAGAATCTACCACTGTTCCTTGAGGCTCAGTCACCTCAACTTCTGGCATCACTTGCTCAGCATTTTCCACATCCGGGCTCTGCGCGATTGATTCGTCTACATCAGCATTCAGAGCCAATATCATCTTCTCAGCATCGCGCTTCTCCAGCTCACAACTAACACAGGCAACTGATGGATCAGCTTCAAATAATATTTTGCCATCTATATCTTCGATACGGTCAATTAAATAAGGCTGCACCAGATAGCCACCATTAGCCAGTACTGAATAAGCCCGTGCCATCTGCAGAGGACTAACCTCACAGCTACCCAATGCCAGTGATAAATCATGTGGCAACTCATTACTATCAAAACCAAATTTATGCGCAAAACGAGCCGCATAACCCACACCTACTGAGCGTAATAACCTTATTGAGACCAAATTACGAGATTTATATAAAGCCTGACGTAAGCGAGTTGGGCCAAAAAACTTACCGCTGTAATTTTCAGGTCGCCAGGAAGCTTCCAGAGCTGCATCTTCAAATACAACCGGCGCGTCATTAATCAAACTAGCTGGAGTAAATGACTTCGATAAGGCCGAGGAGTAGATGACCGGTTTAAAACCTGAACCTGCCTGGCGCTTGGCCTGTGTGGCACGATTAAAATTACTCTGCTCAAAATCTAGACCACCCTTAAGTGCCTGAATAGCACCATCATTCGGCGCAACAGCAACCAGAGCACCCTGCACCTCAGGAGCCTGAGCCAAAGCCCAGCTACCATCTTCCTGTTCTGACACCCAGATAACATCACCTGAACGTAAAACATCATTAATACTTTTCAGCTCATCCCCAATGCTATTCAAACTAACAAAAGGTCGCGCCCATTCAACACCCTGCCACGGCAAAATCGCTGTTTCACCATTTTTTAGCAAAATTTTGGCATGATGCCCTAAATCACATTCAGTCTTTAAAGCTGAATCATCGGCGGGTAAATTATTTTCCTTTGGCTCCTTTTCCGGCTCACCGTGAATAGATAGAACCACGGCAGGTTTAAACTTCCCAAAATCATTATCATCTTTAAGAATTTCTGATAACAACTCATCATCATTAATGACACCGAACTCAGGAACATCATCATGTAATTCAACATGACGCACCACACCACGATAACCGTGTCGATGATCATAATTCACCAGGCCATTCCACAAACTTTCATTGGCAGCTAGCTGTAACTTATCTTTAATCGTGGTGTAAACATTCAATCCCCTTGAATAGGCCTCATCACCAAATTGTTCAACTATTTCACGACGCACCATTTCATTGACATAAGGTGCCTGGACTTCAATACGACCCAGATGACGTTCAGCCGTTACTTCTGCCTCCTTTTCCTGCTGGTAAACATCATCTGGAATAAAACCCAGAACCTGCATACGCGATAACACATAGTTACGTCGAGCCAGTGCACGGTCAGGATTAACAATCGGGTTATAACGCGAAGGTGCCTTTGGCAGCCCCGCAATCATAGCAATCTGTGCAATACTCAGCTCTTCCAGATCCTTGCCATAATAAATTTGCGAGGCCGCAGCCACTCCATAGGAGCGATTTCCTAGATATATCTTATTTAAATAGAGTTCAAGAATTTGCCGCTTGGTGAGCTCACGCTCAATCTTAAATGACAGAAAAATTTCATTAATCTTACGGGTATAGGTTTTTTCTTTACTGAGATAAAAGTTTCTCGCCAGCTGCATAGTAATGGTACTACCACCCTGACCACGTTCACCCGTTCTAATCAAATTAATCACCGCACGCAATATGCCTTGATAATCAACACCACCATGTTGGTAAAAACGGTTATCCTCAGCAGCCAGAAATGCCTGCTGCATTAATTCAGGAATTTCTTCAAGCGTTTTGGGGGTACGCCTTTTCTCACCAAATTCCCCCAATAAAGAGCCATCACTGCTATATATACGCAAGGGAACCTGTAATCGAACATCACTTAAACCTTCGATAGAAGGCAATTGAGGTGTTACATAAAGATATAGGGAAAAAAGAGCCACTAACGAAAGCGACACCGTTGCCGAGAGGGCAATCAAACTGTATTTGAATGTTTTAGTTAGCTTCATATTTCCCTGGGTACAAGTTACCTGTCTAAAATCAGCTGCAAATTATAGTCTTTTGACTACGCTTTGGCGATTAATTCAATTTTTAACTAGAATTCTTCAATACTTGCGTCTATCATCTCATGCATAATTATAAATATGTTCTATAACTAGTTAAAATAAATTGGAATATGGGGATTGAGACGTGTCTCTGCTGAAACCAAAACAACCTGCCCTGTTAGGTCTGGATATTAGCTCCACTAGCGTAAAGCTGCTTGAATTATCCAAATCTGGTGGAAGCTATAAAGTGGAAAGCATGGCCATCGAGCCATTGCCAGACGATGCTGTCGCTGAAAAAATTATCCAGGATCCCGAAGCTGTTGGTGAGTGCATCCAGAAAGCCGTAAAAAAGAGCGGTTCCAAAGCAAAATATGCTGCCGTTGCTGTGGCAGGTTCTGCGGTTATCACCAAAATAATTACCATGCCAGTAGCTCTTATTGACAATGACAGTGAACTTGAATCACAGATCGAAATGGAAGCCGATCAATATATCCCTTATCCTCTAGACGAAATTAATCTTGATTTTGAGGTTATTGGCCCTTCTGAAGATAATCCAGAAACCATCGATGTATTACTAGCCGCTTCTCGTAGTGAAAATATTGAAGCACGTACTGAAGCACTTGAAATAGCCAACCTCAAACCTAAAATTGTAGATGTTGAAGCCTATGCCATTGAAAATTCTTCATCATTAATTGCCAAGCAAATAGAAGAAAATGAAGACAACAGTATTATTGCAGTTGTCGATATTGGTGCAACCATGACCAGCCTGAATGTGATGGAAGATGGCAACCTTATTTATACCCGTGAACAAACTTTTGGTGGCAAACAACTGACAGAAGAAATCATGCGTCGTTACGGCCTGTCTTATGAAGAAGCTGGTCGCCTAAAAAAAGCAGGTGGCCTACCAGATAACTATATACCAGAAGTACTGGAACCCTTTAAAGAAACCATTGCCCAGCAGGTAGGGCGTTTTCTACAATTTTTCTATACTGCGGGACAACATAGCAACGTAAGCCTGATCGCGCTAGCAGGTGGCTGTGCATCTATACCAGGTATCGATGAATTAATCGAGAGCCAATTAGAAGCACCGACAGTCATCGCCAACCCTTTTGCAAACATGTCGCTATCACCTAAAGTAAACCCACAATCATTGAGTAATGACGCACCTTCATTAATGATCGCATGCGGCCTGGCCATGAGAGGTTTTGATTAATGGCTAAAATTAACTTACTACCCTGGCGTGAAGAACAACGTGCAGAACAAACCCGGCAATTTGTTACGATACTGGGGCTTTGCGCTTTTATGACGCTGGCTATTATTGGTCTTGTTCACTTAAATATTGCCGGACAAATCAATCATCAGCAATTTCGCAATACAACGCTAACAAATGAGATTGCTAAACTGGATCTTGCTTTAAAAGAAATACAGGCACTGGAGGAAACCAAGCAAGAATTATTATCTCGCATGGAAGTCATTCAATCACTGCAGCAGCAACGCCCACAGATTGTTCATTTATTTGATGAATTTGTTAGAACAGTACCCGATGGCATCTACCTCACCAGTATCAAACAAAATGGAAAAGATCTAACCATCAATGGTGTCGCCGAGTCCAATGGTCGTGTGTCAGCCTACATGAGAAACATAGACTCTTCCGACTGGATGGCAACACCTAAATTAAAGGTTATTGAAACTAAAAAGGGCAGTATGGGAAGTAGTACTTTTGTATTAACCACCTCCCAATCCACCCCTAAAGTTGAAGATGGAGAAGATAGCTAATGGACCTCTCTGAAATCGACCTTAATAATATCGATGTCAATGACATCAAAAAAATAGGCACAGCTCCATGGCCGATAAAAGCCACGCTCATTGCTATTACCTGTGTTGCCGTAGCTGCTGCGGGATATTTTATTGATACCACCGAACAACTGGATAAGTTAAAAAGAGTAAAGGCTGAAGAAATTACCCTGAAACAAACTTTTTCAGAAAAATATGCAAAAGCGGTCAACCTTGAAGCCTATAAGGAACAACTGGATGAAATGCGCTCATCTTTTGGTGCGTTATTACGCCAATTACCCAATAGCACAGAGATTGAAACACTACTAACCGATATATCACAAACGGGCATATCCAGCGGACTAGAAATTGACTATTTCAAACCAGTAGGTCTCAATCCTAAAGAATTTTATGCAGAATACCCTATTAAATTAAAAGTAACTGGCCGCTACCATGAATTTGCCGCCTTTGTCAGTGGCGTTGCTGCATTACCACGTATCGTTACATTGCAGGATATTGCTGTTACACCATTTAAAAAAGATGGAAAAAGCCAGGGAGTGAAACTTGAAATGAGTGTCACTGCAGTCACCTATCAATATCTTGATGAGTCTGCGAAGGAATAACGATGAAGATAATATCAAAAAAAATAAACTGGAACACTGCAGCGCTACCTATAATCGCCCTCCTGATAAGCGGTTGTAGCCAGGACATTAGCGATCTGTATGATTTCATAGAAACCACTAAAGCATCAAATGTGGGCAGCGTTCCTCCTATACCACAATTTAAACCCTATCAAGGTTTTGCCTATTCTGCTGAAGATTTGCGCGACCCATTTGTAGCACATATCGATATTGAAGAAGATGAACCTTCAAGCAAAAATTCTTTACAACCAAAAGATAGACCCAAACAATATCTTGAATCATTCCCTCTTGATACATTATCAATGGTTGGCACACTGGAGCAGGATAATAATGCCTGGGGACTCATTAAAGATCCTAAAAACGTAGTACACAGAGTACAAGTAGGAGACTACATAGGACAAAATGAAGGTCACATAATAAATATAACTGAAGTAAAAATTTATCTGGTTGAAATTTTACCAGATGGCATCGGGGGCTACGTTGAACGTGACGCATCAATAGCCGTCGATAATCAGTAGAGCGTGGAGCGAGATATGAATAAAACAATAACAAAAAATTACAGCACAGGGAACTTCTTTTACGGAACACGTAAATTATTTTTGTTGCTAGTACTATGTTTAGGCAGCGCCTCAGCATCAGCCAGGCAAAATATGATTGAATCTATCGAATACGATACATTGCCTGGTAACCGTCTACAGGTTTTACTACATATGAGTCAGGAAGCCATTAAACCATTAAGCTTCACCATTGATAATCCTGCTCGTCTTGTTTTTGATTTTGCTAACACAGGCAGCACTTTACCTAAAAAACAGCAACCAGTTGGCATTGGAATCACACAATCTGTAACAGCCATTAGCGCCAAGGACAAAACACGTGTCATACTGAATTTAACAGAGGTCGTCCCCTTTCAGGTCAACACGAACGATAAAACCGTATTAATCACACTGGGCAGCGAAGGCACAAGCACCCCTTTTTCTGATCAATCAGCTAGTGCCACTTCAGACGGTACTAGCGGCAGGCATGATACAGAAAGATTCTCTAATATTAATAAAGGCGTCAGAAACATTGATTTTCGTCGTGGAGAGAAAGGCGAAGGCCGAGTCATCATCACACTGACTAACAATAATATTCCCATGGACATTAACGAAGAATTTGGAAAAATTATCGTTAAATTTATAGGTTCAGATCTTCCAAAAAATCTATTTCAATCTCTGGATGTACTCGACTTCGCAACACCGGTTAAATCTATCAGCAGCTTCGAAAAAGATGGTGACACCCGTATCGAAATTGAGCCAGCAACCAAAGATTTTGAACATGTTGCTTACCAGGCGGATAATATTTTCACTATAGAGCTCAAACCCATTTCCAAGGAAGAACTGGAAGAACAAAACCAGGCCAAATTTGGCTACACCGGAGAACGCTTATCACTTAATTTCCAGGACATTCCCGTACGCGCCGTGTTGCAACTTATTGCTGATTTCACTGGCCTGAACGTGGTTGTTAGTGACTCAGTTGATGGCAATCTTACTTTGCGCCTGAAAAATGTCCCCTGGGACCAGGCACTCGATATTATTCTAAAAGCCAAAGGTCTGTCTAAACGTGAATCCGGCAATGTCATGCTGGTCGCACCTAGCGAAGAAATTGCCGCACAGGAAAAAATTGACCTTGAAGCCTCGATGGCCATTACAGACCTGGCTCCACTGCGTAGTGTTTTCTTCTCCATCAACTATGCCAAAGTCACTGAGCTAGAAGCTTTATTCGCTAGTGATGGCGGCGGTGAAGAAGGCGGCGGTGGTGGTAACACATTATTGTCTTCCCGAGGCAGCGTTATCATGGATGAACGCACTAACACCTTGATCGTAAAAGACACTGATGAGGTCATTAGTGAAGTACGTCGCATCCTGAATAAACTGGATGTACCTATTCGTCAGGTTCTCATTAGTTCACGCATAGTTATTGCTTCCGATGATTTTTCAAAAGAACTCGGTTCAAGGTTCGGTGCCACAGGTGTCAATGCTAATGGCGGCCCAGGTGCAACCGTCGCATCAGGTACGCTTGAATCAACCAACGCAACAATGGTGGATGTCGCTGATAGCCTATCAAATACCGGCTCTATATTTCCTTTTGAATTCTCTGGTGATAGTACTGGTGGACGACTAGATCGCCTGGGAGTCAACCTGCCAGTGATCGGCTCAAATGTTGGGGCCATCGCTTTCTCAGTACTATCAGGCAACTCCCTGATTGATTTGGAAATTACCGCCTTACAAAGCGAAAATAAGGGTGAAGTTGTCTCCAGCCCACGTGTAATCACGGCAGACAGGCATGAGGCATTTATTGAACAGGGTGTTGAAGTCCCTTATCTATCCGCATCCTCAAGTGGTGCAACAACTGTTGAATTCAAAAAGGCAGTGTTGAGTATCAAGGTAACACCCCAGATCACTCCGGATGACACAATTATTATGGATTTAACCGTTAACAAGGACTCCGTTGGTGAGGTGTTCAGTGGCATTCCAAGCATCGATACCCGCGAAGTACAGACACAAGTCCTGGTTAACAACGGCGATACGATTGTATTAGGTGGTATTTATGAACAGGTCACCCGTGATGAAGTAGATAAAATCCCCTTATTAGGTGATATACCACTGGTAGGCTTCTTATTTAGACATACCCTTGAGAGTGACCAAAAAGCTGAATTACTTATTTTTGTCACACCAAAAATTCTTAAGGACACACTGTCTCTGTAAGATATTCTAAAAAATAAAGAGAAACGTATATGCTGTTACTAACTTCAGTAGCAGCATATACGAAATAAAAAGCGACCTTTATTGGGTCGCTTTTTATTTCGTATCAAAAATAACATAAACAAATATTTGCGTCTCACGAGATGAAAAGTTAGTCTCTCACAATCATGGCAATACATTCTAATATTTTCCTTATTGGCCCTATGGGTGCAGGTAAAACCACAATTGGCCGTCAACTTGCACGTCGTCTAAATATGGATTTTTACGATAGTGACCGTATTATTGAAGATCGTACTGGCGCTGATATCCCACTGATTTTTGAAAAAGAAGGCGAAGCGGGTTTCCGCAAACGTGAGTCTGCCGTTATTGATGAATTCACCCAGAAGAAATCTATTTTACTGGCGACAGGCGGTGGTGTTGTTTTAGATAAAAACAACCGCCAGCACCTTAAATCACGTGGCACAGTATTTTATTTAAGTAGTGATCTGGAATCTTTGCTCGAACGCACTCACAAAGACAAAAATCGCCCTCTCCTGCACGGTGAAGAATCACCAGAGGTCATCCTCAAGCGTCTAATTGAACAACGCGACCCACTCTACCGAGAGACCGCTGACTACATTATTGATACCAGCAATGACTCGCTACGCCACGTAATACAGGCTATTATTGGACATCTCGATATTTCTGAATAAATAGTGCTGAATAAACACCATGGCTGAATACTCTACACTCAAGGTCGATCTGGGTGACCGCAGTTACCCAATTTATATTGGCCAGAACCTGCTCGATCAGGCTGACATTTTAAAAAAACACATTCCTGGTAATAGCGCCCTTATTGTCAGTAATGAAACCGTCGCGCCACTTTACCTTAAAAAGGTCGAAAACCTGCTCTCTGGTATTCGCTATAAAAGCGTGATTTTGCCCGATGGTGAGCAATACAAAAATCTTGATGTACTCAACAATATTTTTGATGCACTATTAACACACCGCATGGATCGCAATACCACCATTATCGCTCTGGGTGGTGGCGTCATTGGTGATATGGCAGGCTTTGCTGCCGCCAGTTATCAGCGCGGCGTGCACCTGATTCAAATACCCACTACTCTTCTATCTCAGGTTGATTCATCCGTAGGTGGAAAAACAGGCGTTAATCACCCTCTTGGTAAAAATATGATCGGCGCGTTCTACCAGCCACGCGCAGTCATTGCCGACACAAGCACTTTAAATACTTTAGATGATCGACAATTAAGTGCAGGTCTCGCCGAAGTCATCAAATACGGCCTGATCAAAGATGCTGATTTTTTTGACTGGATTAATCATAACATGGATGCATTACTACAGCGCGATCCTCAGGCATTAGCTTATGCCATTAAAGTTTCCTGCCAGACCAAAGCCAATGTCGTCGCTGCCGATGAAAAAGAAAGTGGTCAACGCGCCCTGCTTAATCTCGGACACACATTTGGTCATGCCATTGAAACCGGCATGGGATATGGTGAATGGCTGCATGGTGAAGCTGTCGGTGCCGGCATGTGCATGGCCGCAAAAATGTCAGCTTTGTTAGGCTGGTTCAGCAATGAGCAAGTTGAACAAACCATTTCAGTAATGAGACATGCCAAACTACCTACGACCGCACCTGATAGCATGAGCGAACAACAATTTCTGGACTTAATGTCAGTTGATAAAAAAGTGCTCGATGGTGTACTTCGTCTGGTCTTACTCAAAGGCATCGGTGATGCCGTGATAACCAGCGACTATAACAGGGAGCAACTGGCTGAAGCGATCAAAGCTTCATACGCCAACTAGGTCATCATGGAACATACTTATTCTGGCAGCCTCACTCCCTATGCCTGTAATGATAAAAAATCATTGGGGCGTGCATTTAAAGAAGAAACACCAGTTTATCGAAATAACTACCAGAGAGATCGCGACCGCATCATTCACTCGGCTGCATTTCGCCGACTAGAATACAAAACACAGGTTTTTGTTAATCACGAAGGCGATTTATTTCGCACCCGTTTAACACATTCACTGGAAGTTGCCCAAATTGCCCGTAGCATTGCACGTGAACTTGGCCTACACGAGGATCTGGCAGAAGCTATCGCGCTAGCGCACGACCTGGGACACACACCTTTTGGTCACGCAGGACAAACTGCACTCAATAAATGCATGAAGGATTACGGTGGTTTTGAACATAACCTGCAATCACTTCGCGTTGTCGATCAGTTAGAACAAAAATATGCCGACTTTTACGGACTCAATCTCACTTTTGAAACCCGTGAAGGCATACTCAAACATTGCTCACAAAAAAATGCTAAAGAATTAGGCGCAATCGGCGAACGTTTTCTCAACAATACTCAGGCCAGTCTGGAAGCACAGCTTACAGACTTATCTGATGAGACCGCCTACAACAATCACGATATTGATGATGGTTTACGTTATGGACTAATCAGTATCGATGATTTATTAAAGATCGAATTATTCAGGCAACAACACGACATTGTCACTAAACGCTATTCCGACCTCAATGACCGTCAATTGATTCACGAAATAATTCGACGCATGATCAATGTTATGGTGGTTGACTTAATCGATACATCGCGTAGCAATATTCAAAATATTAATCCTAAAAACATAGAAGATATTCGTAATCAAACTAAACAAACCATGGCTTTTAGTGATGCCATGAGTGAACAAAAACGCGAACTCAAACAGTTTTTACGTAAAAATTTATACAGGCATTATCGAGTACACAGAATGAGCATGAAAGCATGTTCAATTATTGAAGCACTATTTGATGCTTTTATGAATGACCCTCGTATCCTGCCGACTGAAGCCCTTGAGCATTGCCAACAACTGCAAAACAACGATAGTGATGAAGGCATGGCGCGTGGAGTTGCCGACTACATTGCGGGCATGACTGACCGTTATGCTATTGTTGAATATGAGCGAATATTCAACCCCAGACAATTATCATTCGTCAATTTAATTCCTTGAACCTGCAATTTAAAGCAGGCAATCTTTATCAGACATGGCAGGACGTATTCCACAAAATTTCATTGATGACCTGGTCACTCGTGCAGACATTGTCGAGGTGGTTAATGCCCGTGTACCACTAAAAAAGAAAGGTAAAGAGTACACCGCATGCTGCCCTTTTCATAACGAGAAAACACCTTCATTCACTGTCAGTGATAGCAAACAGTTTTATCATTGCTTTGGCTGTGGCGCACACGGCACCGCCATAGGCTTTATCATGGAGTACGAAAATCTTGATTTTGTCGATGCCATTGAGGCTCTGGCTGCAGAATACAATCTTGATGTACCCAGAGAATCCAGTCATTTTAATCATTCTGAAAATAAAGACGCTAAACAGCCACTATACGACATCCTTGAAAAATCTTCGGAACTATTTAAACAGCAATTAAAAAAAACAGACAGGGCCATAGCCTATCTACAACAACGCGGACTCAGTGGCGATATCGCTAAAGCCTATCAAATTGGCTACGCACCCGATGGCTGGAATTTTTTAACCGACAATCTGGGCAAAGAAAAATCTACTATCGACACTTTAATTGCTACCGGCTTATTGGTGAATAAAGATAATGGCAAGCAATATGACCGCTTCCGGGATCGTATTATTTTCCCCATCACCAATCGTCGCGGTCACGTTATCGGCTTCGGTGGGCGTGTTATTGACCAGGGCGAACCTAAATACCTTAACTCTCCTGAAAATAGTATTTTCCATAAGGGCCAGGAACTCTACGGCCTATACGAAGCACGCAAAGCAGTTCGTAATCTTGAACAACTTATTATTGTTGAAGGCTATATGGATGTAGTTGCACTCGCACAACATGGCGTTCAATACGCTATCGCATCTCTAGGCACAGCTACCACCAGTGAACAAATACAGCGTGCTTTTCGTACCGTCAAAACCCTTGTTTTTTGTTATGACGGAGATAACGCCGGCAAAAAAGCTGCATGGCGTGCTTTAGAAAATGTCCTGCCTTTATTGCGTGATGGTTTTGAGGCAAAATTTCTTTTCCTGCCTGAAGGCGAAGATCCTGATTCAATGATTCGCCAGGAAGGTAAAGATAAATTTGAACAGCGCTTATCCAGTGCAATACCACTTTCCGAATTCTTATTTGAGCGACTTTCTGAAAATCTAAACCTGGATAGTTCGGAAGGAAAATCATTACTCACTGAAAAAGCCAAGCCTTTATTAAGCAAATTGCCCGAAAGTGTATTTAAAGATTTACTTTATCAGCAACTATCATCACTCACTGGTCTGAACACAAACAAACTACAATCATCTTCAAACGAAAGTGCTTTGCCTGTTGTTACTCCCCGACCCAGATCAAACCGTGAAGTAAAACAAAATGCGACGCGTGATGCCATTTCATTACTGCTACAAATTCCTGCACTAGCCACCGAAGTACAGATCCCCGATTTTTTTAAGGACTCAGAAATTCAGGGGCTATCTCTATTACATAGTCTGCATAAAATGATTATTGAAACTCCTGAAATTAATTCTTCAGCCCTACTCGAACGCTGGCGTGATAATGAGTACTTCCCTGCACTACAAAAAATGATGCAGCGAGATATGATTTACGAGAACGAACAAACCCTGAAAACAATTATTAACGACACTATTAATAATCTCATAAAAAAGCACAACGACTTGCGCTTCGAATATCTTGAAAAAAAACAACAGGAAACTGGGCTTAATGAATCAGAGATGAAGGAATACTTAGCAATTCTTACTATGTAAGTCCCTGTCACTCATGTATTGACAAGCCAGCAAATTACTGGATAATCACCCGCTCTTAGCGCCAATTTGACTCAGATTGCGGGCGCTTTATAAATGCAGCTAAAGCGATGGATGATATACACAGAATATCTAAACCCGTGAAAGCTGCGCTTTGACGGGTTTTTTATTGCAGGTAACAAATTATGAATGATTATTTATTTACATCCGAATCAGTGTCTGAAGGTCACCCAGACAAGGTTGCTGACCAAATCTCGGATTCTATTCTCGACGCTATTTTTGAACAGGACAACAAGGCGCGCGTTGCCTGCGAAACCATGGTTAACACTGGCATGGTGGTCATCTCGGGTGAAATCACCACCGAAGCATGGATTGATATGCAGGACGTCGTTCGCCAGACGGTTAAGCGCATTGGTTACAATCACTCTGATATGGGCTTCGACTGGGAGTCCTGTGCCGTTATCACATCCATTGACAAGCAATCTGCTGATATCGCCATGGGCGTTGATGAATCATCTGACCACGAACAGGGCGCGGGTGATCAGGGTTTGATGTTTGGCTATGCCAGCAATGAAACCGAGGTACTCATGCCTGCACCTATCACCTATGCACATAAACTGGTTAAACGTCAGGCAGAAGTTCGTAAGAATGGTACTCTGTCATGGTTACGTCCTGATGCAAAAAGCCAGGTAACTTTCAAATATGAAAATGATAAGCCCGTTGGCATTGATGCCGTTGTACTATCTACACAACATAATCCAGAAATAGCATTAGAGACTCTTCGCGAAGCGGTTATGGATGAAATCATCAAACCTGTATTGCCAGCCGAATGGCTAGACAGGGTGCCACAAGAACATATCCACATCAATCCTACTGGCAACTTTGTAATCGGTGGCCCTGTTGGCGATTGTGGTTTAACCGGTCGTAAGATCATTGTTGATACCTACGGTGGCATGGCCAGGCATGGCGGTGGCGCTTTTTCCGGTAAAGACCCTTCAAAAGTTGACCGTTCTGCGGCTTATGCTGGTCGATATGTTGCAAAAAATATTGTTGCTGCTGGACTTGCTGATAAATGTGAAATTCAGGTTTCTTATGCCATTGGCGTGGCTGAGCCTACTTCAATTTCTGTACAAACCTTTGGCACGGGTAAAATTGATGATGCCAGAATCATTGAGTTAGTTCGCGAACACTTTGATCTGAAACCAAAAGGCCTGATCCAGATGCTGGATTTATTGCGACCAATCTACACTGATACTGCCGCCTATGGCCACTTTGGACGTGAAGAACCTGACTTCACCTGGGAAAAAACAGATAAAGCGGCTGCATTAAAGGATTCAGCTGGGCTATAATTTACACCCTATATTTTCTGAGGAGCGCTGCAGCGACAATCTTAGGTCGCGAGGCTCAGAATCAGGCAATCCCGGATTAAGCACGCTTAGTCCGGGATTGCCAAGAGATAACGGCGCTCATTTCTTATAACTATTTTGGAGATGAGCTATGAACGCCGTTACAAATAAAGATTTTACCGACTACAAAGTTGCCGATATTTCACTCGCTGAATGGGGCCACAAAGAACTTCGCATTGCCGAAACTGAAATGCCTGGCCTGATGGCTTTGCGTGAAGAGTACGGCAGTTCACAACCACTCAAGGGTGCTCGCATTACTGGCAGCCTGCACATGACTATCCAGACTGCCGTGTTAATCGAAACACTGGTTGCCCTGGGCGCAGAAGTCCGCTGGGCTTCCTGCAACATCTTCTCAACTCAGGATCACGCTGCAGCGGCCATTGCTGATCAGGGAATTCCTGTTTATGCATGGAAAGGCGAAACCATTGAAGAATACTGGTGGTGTACTGAGCAGGCTTTAAGCTGGCCTGATGGTGGCACACCCAATATGATCCTGGATGATGGTGGTGATGCAACTTTATTAGTGCATAAGGGTGCTGAGTACGAAAAAGCTGGTGGTACCAGTGCCATTCCATCAGCTAAGGCTGATGATAATGAAGAATGGGTTGCTATTCTAGATGTATTGAAACGCACCATCAGTGATGGCAGCACAAAATGGACCGACATTGTTAATGATGTTAAAGGCGTAACCGAAGAAACTACCACCGGCGTACATCGTTTATACCAGATGATGGAAGCCGGTGAATTGATGTTCCCTGCAATGAACGTTAATGACTCTGCTACCAAATCAAAATTTGATAACCTTTACGGTTGTCGCGAATCACTGATCGACAGTATCAAGCGTGCAACTGATGTAATGATTGCCGGTAAGATTTGTGTTGTTCTTGGCTACGGTGATGTGGGTAAAGGTTGTGCACAGGCTTTCCGTGGTATGGGTGCAACGGTAATGGTGACTGAAATTGATCCTATCTGCGCACTTCAGGCTGCAATGGAAGGCTACCGCGTTGTTGATATGAACGAAGCCTCAAGTATCGGTGATATTTTTGTCACCACTACCGGCAATATCAACGTTATCGACCATGACCATATGGTTGCCATGAAGAATGAAGCTATTGTTTGTAACATCGGCCATTTCGATTCTGAAATAAACATTGCTTCACTGGAAAAATATGAGTGGGACGAAATCAAACCACAGGTTGATCATGTTATTTTTCCTGACGGCAAGCGCATTATTATTCTTGCCAAGGGCCGTCTGGTAAATCTTGGTTGTGCTACTGGCCACCCAAGTTTTGTGATGTCAGCATCATTCACCAATCAGGTGATGGCTCAAATTGAGTTCTTCACCAATGCAGATAACTATGAAAACCAGGTTTATATCCTGCCCAAGCAGTTAGATGAAAAAGTTGCTCGTTTACATCTTGGTAAAATTGGCGCTTACCTGACACCATTAACACAGGTTCAAGCCGACTACATTAACGTTCCTGTTGAAGGTCCTTACAAGCCTGAGCATTACCGTTACTAATTTCATTTAAAACAACCAGCACTGCGTAACAAAATAACGCAGTGCTGGTTAAGTTTTTAAATCAAATACACTCAAAATGTAGACATCGTGGGTATTAAGAACATGAACAAGCCTGTCTTTAGTTGTGAGTTTTTTCCACCACGCACCGAAGCTGGAATGGAAAAACTGATTGCTACACACCAAAAATTAAACGACACAATAAGACCCGCTTTCTTTTCAGTCACCTTCGGCGCTGGCGGCACCACCCGTGATAGCACGATGGAAACAGTGAAGCAACTTCGTTCAGATAGCACACAGGTTATAGCACCACATATTTCCTGCATGGGCTCTACTAAGCAGCAACTCGCTGACTTACTTGATGAATACATCGAGCTTGGCATTAATCGTCTGGTCACCCTGAGAGGCGACATACCTAAACAGGGCAATCCTGATAATGAGTTATCTCACGCCAATGAATTAGTTGCTTTTATACGTGAAAAGACGGGCGATCATTTCCATATCGAAGTTGCCGCCTACCCTGAATACCATCCTGAATCCACATCACCTGATGAAGACTTCAAATATTTTTTAAACAAAGCGCGAGCTGGTGCAGATTCAGCAATCACCCAATATTTTTATAATATTGATGCTTACACTTGTTTCTTAGAAAAATGTAAACAGGCCGAACTCAATATCCCCATCGTCCCTGGCATTATGCCCATTACAAACTACGCTAATCTAGTTCGTTTTTCGGATACTTGCGGCGCAGAAATTCCAAGATGGATTAGAAAACAACTCGCAGCTTATGAAAATGATCTTGATAGTTTGCGTGCATTTGGCACCGATGTTGTTGCCAACTTATGCGAACAATTATTGCAGGCAGGTGCACCAGGATTACATTTCTACACACTCAATCAATCTGACGCGATTTTGAACATCTGGAATAAAATTAAATAGCACTATTCCTATACATAGATAGACGCATACGATCATGACTCGAATCTATCATTCTTCAGAAATCGAACTCGAACAAAATCTTGTTCTTGGTAAAAAATCATCACACCACCTAATTCGAGTACTACGTTCAAAAAAAGGTTCAAAAGTTACACTTTTTAATGGTGATGGCTACGAATATCTTGCAGAAATTCTTGATGACAACAGCAAAAATTGCCAACTGGAAATAAAAGATAAAACAGAAATCAATAATGAATCACCCCTGAATATCACTCTTTTGCAGGGCATTTCTCGTGGCGACAGAATGGACAGCTGCATACAAAAATCAGTTGAGCTGGGCATTCACACTATCATTCCTGTTATTTGCCAAAAAACAGGGCCCAGCTTAAAAGACAATAGAGCTGAAAAAAAATTAAAGCACTGGCAGCAAATTATCATTAGTGCCTGCGAACAATCAGGGCGATGTATTATTCCTGAAATAAAAACAGCCACTAACTTTTTAAGCGCAGTACAAAATACTCATTCAGACCATAAAATTATATTAGCGCCCAATGCAAAAAATACCATTAAAAGCATTCCTGCACCAAATAATGATCTTTGTATATTAATTGGACCAGAGGGTGGTTTTACAGAAGAAGAAATTCAACTCGCAATGGATAATAATTTTATTTCCGTATCCCTGGGACCAAGAATACTTCGTACTGAAACAGCAGGGCCTGCATGTGTTGCGATTGCGCAAACTTTATGGGGTGATTTAAACCTAGAACCTAATAACTAGTAGCTAGTAGCTACTAGCTAGTTTCTGCTTCCGTAATCATCGACTCAATACCGTCAATATCTAGAATACTAACTGCAGCACCATTAATACGTATTTTTTGAACTACCATAGAATGTTTCTTTTCATCCTGCGATGATTTCGGGTCAACAACAATCTGATCACGACTAAATTGCGTCACATGTGGCACACCAGACACAACCAGCCCAATATAAGGATATCTTGTCTCGTCATCACTGGCCGTATAAATCATGGCAATTTGCGTATTTTGATTTACCTCTTTTGCACCATCACCTGCCGCTGCTTCAAATGATACCAATGGGACATCTACACCATGCCACCTCATTTTTGCCACATACCAATCTGGCACATTATTAACTTTCATGGCACCCTGTACCGATACCATCTCTGCAATTGAGGCACTGGGCACGATAACATTCTCTCTGCGCAAGGTCAGAATCATACATTTTATGATTTGTGTATTTTCTGCCATTTTATCTAGCCAGCTTTAATTGAATATCAATATTTTTCATAAGATCGTCTTCCTGGAAAGGCTTACCAAGATACTGCTGTACGCCAATACTTTTTGCTCTTTCTTTATGCTTGGCACCTGTACGTGAAGTGATCATAATAATTGGTACATCTTTTAATTTATCTTCATTACGCATATAAGTCGCCAATTCAAAACCATCCATTTTGGGCATCTCAATATCCAATAACATCAAATCTGGCACTTCTTCCTGTAATTTATTAGTGGCATCAACACCGTCTGTAGCCAGTATCACTTTCATGCCATGCCGCTCAAGTATTCTAGCCGTTACCTTACGAATGGTAATCGAGTCATCTACAACCATAATAGTCGGCTCTACATCCCCAATAACTTCTTCCGCTTCCTCTGTAACAATCTCCTTGAACAGGCTATCACCCATAACTAAGGATGACATTTCCAGAATAAGTATTACACGGCCATCAGCCAGAATTGTTGCTCCCGCAATACCACGAACTGTACTAATCTGAACACCTACAGGTTTAATCACAATTTCACGACGTCCTAGTAGATCATCAACATGCAATGCAAAATGTTGATCTCCTACATGCACCAGCAATACTGGAAACAGTTGACCCTGATCTGCATAATCGGCCTGCTGCCCAGTCAGCATAGAACCCAGGTGCTTTAGTTCATAATCTATACCATTAAACTCATACTCCAAATCTCCACTGTCATAAAAGCCCTGCAGCTCAGTACCGGTAATTCGAATGACACCCTCAATACTGGCTAATGGTACGGCATAAACATCATCACCTGCTTCAACTAATAATGCCTGATTAATCGCTAGTGTTAGTGGCAACCTGACCCGGAATATACTGCCCCTACCACGCTCGGTATCAATCTCAAGCACACCACCAAGCTGCTTTATCTCACTGTCCACCACATCCATGCCAACACCACGACCAGCCACCTGTGTAATTTCTTCTGCCGTACTAAAACCACTTTTTAGAATAAACTGCAACACATCATGATCTGTCAGATGATTATCTTTTTCTAGCAAGCCTTGCTTGATCGCCTTTTTACGAATAGCGTCTGCACTAATACCCGCACCATCATCTTCAACTCTAAATATAACGTCGGTTCCCTGACGATCTACAATAATTTTTATATGACCTACCTCAGGCTTACCTGCCGCCAGGCGATCTTTTGCTGACTCAATACCATGCGCCACCGCATTACGCAGCATGTGCTCAAGTGGAGCAACGACACGATCAAGAATGGTACGATCAACTTCCTGTTCCTCACCGGTTATTTCTACTTCGACTTCTTTACCTAGCTCTCTGGAAGTTTGGCGAACAATACGACGCAAACGTGTCGACATACCACCAAAACGAACCATGCGGGTACGCATTAGACCTTCCTGTAAATCGGTACTAATTCGTGATTCCTGTAACAATAGTGTTTCAGAATCGACGGCGATTTCTGCAAGAATATCTTTAATACTATCAACGTCACTCGCGGTTTCAGACAGGCTTCGTGCCAGCTGCTGCAAAGTTGAGTAACGATCCATTTCTAGCGGGTCAAAGTTTTCATCATAGTCATCCGCTTCTTTTTCATAACTTGAACGAATTTGAATTTCTGTTTCAATTTCAAGTTTACGCAACTGCTCTTTCAGCCTGACTACCGTTTGATCCAGCTCTTTAAGGTTAAAACCAATATCAGTAATCTGCTTACCCATACGTGCATGATGAATATTCACCTCACCCGCATAATTCACCAGGTTATTGAGCAAGTCGGCACGGACACGAACCTGCTCCTGGGAATCTTTAAAGTTAACATCAGTGGCACGTTCACCCCAATGAGGCTTATCTTTTTCGAGGTCTGATTTTCTACGGTGTGGGTCCTCTACAACGTCTCCACTAGCTGGTTGAATTACCGCCTCAGGCACCACCTCTGGAACATCAAGGCTGACCACTTCATCTGGAGTTACTTTTTCAGCTTCATCAGGAGCTACTTCCTCGACCTCATCAGGACGAAGATCTTCAACTTCCAGATCGAGGCGCTCAACCAGGCGCTGCTCGACAGGCTCACCACGCATAATAGCTTTAATTCTATTAATAAGATCATTTGTTGTTTTAAGCGGCTCTCGCTGCTTAACCATTACAAGCATGCTATTAATCGTATCAAGCGACTCATGCAAAATATTAAAAAGTGCTTTGCTGGCTTCAATCTTATTTTCTGATAGAGTAACAACCATTGACTCAAGCTCGTGAGTGAGGTCACCCACTGGCACTAATGCAGCCATACGTGCGCCACCTTTCAGAGTATGCATATGACGCTGCAGCTCATTAATACTATCAGCATCATCTTCATTTTCATTAAGCTTGGCCAGCGTATTTTCACAGTCTTCCAGTAATTCCTCAGCCTCTTCCAGGAATATATCAATCAGATCATCATCAACTTCACCATAGGAATACAGGATTTCATCCTGCTCTGGTCGCAATGCCTCAGTGATTTCAGTTCTATCTGACACCTCTTGTTCATGCACTTCATCCAAAGGAGCCGATTGCTGTAATTGACTTTTTAATTCATGCTGAACAGATTTATTTATATTATCCAGCAAAGTCTTATTTAACTCTGGCATTTTCCCAGCTTTCAATTCCTCAAGCATCAGTTCAACATTACGCGCCACCTCGGTAATTAGTCCAACCTCATTATCTGGAATTAACGACTCTTCAGCATCTCCTCTAGCCACTACATACTTTTCCATGGAACCCGATATTTCAGCTATCGCTTCTATTTCAGCAGTTCTTGCACTACCAAATAAAGTATGCAGCGCTCTAATCAAATCATTATTTACTTCCAGTGCCTGAATACCCGATTCATGCCTGGCAATTTGTTCTTTTAAAGTCTGTAAATGACCAACACTTTCGTCATAATAAATCTGGAACAACATGGGATCCATATCCAAACCAGAAATTTCTTCAACCCCATCCAGAGCTGCTGATTCATCAATTTCTATAACAAAATCATTTTCATCTACATCACTAGTCTCAATAATATCCTGATCAGCAACGCTCATATCAAGAAGCAACTCATCATCAGCTGATTCAGTTGCCATCTCAAGTGATATTTCATCACCATCGCCACTCATTTCGAGACTTATTTCTTCTTCACTATCAGTGCTATTTATTACATCAAGAAGCAGCTCATCATCAGCTGATTCAGTTGCCATCTCAAGTGATATTTCATCACCATCACCGCTCATTTCGAGACTTATTTCTTCTTCACTATCAGTGCTATTTATTACATCAAGAAGCAGCTCATCATCAGCTGGTTCAGTTGCCATCTCAAGTGATATTTCATCACCATCGCCGCTCATTTCGAGACTTATTTCTTCTTCACTATCAGTGCTATTTATTACATCAAGAAGCAGCTCATCATCAGCTGATTCAGTTGCCATCTCAAGTGATATTTCATCACCATCGCCGCTCATTTCGAGACTTATTTCTTCTTCACTATCAGTGCTATTTATTACATCAAGAAGCAGCTCATCATCAGCTGATTCAGTTGCCATCTCAAGTGATATTTCATCACCATCGCCGCTCATTTCGAGACTTATTTCTTCTTCTGAATCAGTACCATTTAGAGCATCAAGTAACATCTCATCTTCATCAGAAATATCACCACTAATCTCAAATACCTCGTTCTCAGATGAATTTATTTCAAGTTCTGGTGCTGGAGATTCCTCTTTGCTTTCAGCACTGACTTTATTTGACTCAACTTTATTTTCAGTTATAACAGCACCTGATGCACGACCCTCTGCCAAATTATCAGCCACCACCATTAACTGATATATATTTGGTATAGGCTCACGGTTACCTCGCAACTGCTCAATTAATTGCGGCAATACGGCAAGCACCTCATCCATAAGGGACATCAGCTCATCAGTTGCTTCAATTTTCTTATCAATAACCCGGTTCAGTAGACTCTCAATCTTCCATGAAAACTCACCAATTAGCGCTGCACCAATCAAGCGACCACTACCCTTAAGAGTGTGAAAGTTTCTTCGTACAACAGTTAATGCTTCTTCATTATTATGATCTGCTTTCCACTGTGGTTGGTATTCATGCAATGAACCCAGCACCTCAACCGCTTCCTCAATAAAGATCTCTACAATTTCTTCATCAGCATCATCGGCCAGAATTTCATATTCTTCATACTGATCAGGCACAACCGTATCTGCAACACTAATGCTTTCTGATGTTGCACCATCCGGTGGTGCAGCAGCTGGTGGTGCAGCAGCTGGTATTTCTGACACTACCTCACTATCTTCTTCAATAATTTCTTTAACAGGCGGCTCAACACCCTCATATTCACCGACGACCCCAGCTAAAACTTTCAGTGCCTGCTCACCTGCCTGCAAACCTCGATCAACACCAGGCCTCCCTTCTACCATGGCTTCAAAATAATATTCAATAGCAGTTACAGCATCAGCCAGTGTATCCTGCTCATCCATCTCAAGTTGGCGATCATGTAACTGCAAGGCAACATGCACATATTCCCTTAAATCCGTAATCATCTTGCCAACGCGATCCGCAGATAACATCATGCAAGCACCACGAACCTCTTCAAGATTTTGCATCACATCATCAAGTTGGCCTGGCTTTCCACTACCCGCTGCATAAACAAGAATTGCCTCCTTGGCATCCATAAAATTCTGCTGGCCTTGTTCAACAACAGTAGCCAGCACCTTGCGATATTCTGCATTAGGAACAACTTGATCCTCATCATCGCTACCCGCAGCACCTGACTTACCTGCGATATAGTCATCAAGCTTTGACTCAGCCTCTAACAAAGTAGCTGCAACATCCATTACACGCTCTTCTGTCGCCTCTACATCACCGCTGACAATTTTTTCTACCTCGTCACGTTGATTCAGAATTTTTTGCCTTATCGCACCAAAACCTAACATGCCATAAGTGTCACCAATTCTTTCTATCTGCTCTACAACTGAAGCTATTTGCTCAACATCTTTATCACTGCTTTGCATAAAGATTTCAAGCATATCTTTTACTGATGCCAGATCTTCTCTTATGCCTTGTGAAACAGCATCAAACAGCTCAGCATTAACACCACCCATACTGGCATTTAGGTCTGTTACAGATGAATCATCAACTAACAGCTCATCCAGTCTATAGGCTTGCTTAACTTTGTTAATTCGTGATCCGCTCGCCTGGCTTGTACCCACGTAATAAAGGCTATTTTTGAGAATTTCCTGAGAATACTGATCAATAAATTCAGTTTCACCAATCTCAACCAATAATTTAATTTGTCGATCTATTCCACCCAACAATCCTTTAACAGAAATATTATGTTGCAATGCTTCATCATCAGAAATTGATTCCAGTAATGAAGAAACCACCATCCAGAAACGTTTAACAGTGACATCAGCGGTCACTTTTTGCAGTGCTTCAATCACTGCCCTCATGCGTTTTAAGCCAGCATCAGGTTTATTGTTTCGTAATAAATCGAGCAAACCTAGCTGGTAATGTGTACGTAACCTTTTAGCTTCATCAGCAAGATGACCGGGTTCGATAGCCGCAACATCAAGATTTAATTCTTCGATCTCAACAGAATCAACATTGGGTAGAAAGAGAACACTTTCAGATAATAATTTTTCTTTACGTGCCGCACGCATATCATTCATTAGCGGCATTAAAGTGATTGGTGCATCCTGATTACCAGCCTGCAAGCCTTCAAGATAATCAGGCAACTGCAGCATAGCTCGCATCAAAACATCATAAACATCTTCTGGTTTTTCTATCAGGCCATCTAACTCTGCTTTTGCTGTTAGCTCCATCTCTTCAGCCAACATTGCAGCACCATAAACTTCAACCATTTGCAAGGTTCCATAAACCAGACGCAAATGTTCGATACACTGTTCCAGCGCAGAAGTATTACCACTATCTTCAATATAATCAGATAGTGATGTCTGGGCATCATGTAAAACAGTATCCAGCTGTTTCTTTACCCAGCTCAGGGAGTTATATTCAACTGTACCTTCCGATTTCATTACCAGATCACCATCCTACGCTCATCAGCATTTGCACTATCACGTAACAGCGCAATTATTTAGGCCTGATGCTCAAGCACAACAGTTTCAACATTTCCATCATCTACCGAGGGCAACTTAAAGCCTGACACCGAACGTCGCAACTCACTTGATAATACATTTAGCGTATCCAACGAGGTCGACGTTTCCATCGTGCCTTCTGATGTTTGCAGCGTAATTTCCTGAATTACATTCATGGTCTCAGATACGCTCGACGCAACACCTAATTGTTTTTTCGCTGAGTCGGAAATAGCATGAATTTGTTCTGACAGCTGCGTAGATACATCCTCAATTTCTTTCAGTGCAACACCCGCATCCTCCGCCATCTCAGCACCATTTACCACACCTGCGGTACTAACTTCCATTGATTTAACCGCCTCATTGGTGTCCGCCTGAATGGTATTTACCAGCCCCTCAATCTGCTTGGTCGCATTACCAGCTCGTTCCGCCAGTCGTTGCACCTCATCCGCAACCACCGCAAAACCACGACCTGCATCACCTGCGGTTGACGCCTGAATCGCTGCATTCAACGCGAGAATATTAGTTTGATCTGCAATTTCAGTAATCAGCCCCACGATATCACCAATCTCCTGTGAAGACTCACCAAGGCGTTTAATACGTTTTGATGTTTCCTGAATTTGCTCACGAATCTTATCCATACTACTAATCGTGCTGCGTACGACGCCCGCACCTTTTTGCGCAATTTCCAGTGATTGTTGCGCTACTTTTGCAGAATCCAGAGCATCTTCGGTTACGTGCTCCATGGATTCCGCCATATCGGTAATCGCCGCACTCGCCGAAGCAATCTCTCGTGCTTGCCGCGTTGACGCTTCGGCTAAACTTGACGCAGTCGTTTGCGTTTTTTCTGTTGATGAAGAGACTTCCACCGCAGTCGAGTTAATCGTTGTAACCAGTGAACGAAGCGCATCAATGGTGAAATTTACCGAGTCTGCAATCGCACCCGTAATTTCCTCGGTCACAGTTGCGTGCACGGTTAAATCACCATCCGCCAAACTGGCCATTTCATCAAGCAACCTCAAAATAGCACGCTGATTTCGGCGGTTATTTTCCAGCGCCGATTCTTCACGTTTGCGCGCTTCTTTCAGCAATAACCAACCCAGGAATATAATCAAAATTACTGCCATAGCACCAAAACCAATACCCACCAGCTGATACTTATCCAGGTCTTTACCCTGATCTGAAATTTCCACCTGAAAACTCTGCAGCTTATCTAACAGATCCTGACTATCTCCACTGATTTCACTAGCCGCATCTTTCACTTCGAACAGCTCTGGAGACAACTCAAGAATACCCGCAATGTTGTCACTCACCACTTTAATTAACATTGCCACTTCACGTAATTTTGCAACAACTTCTTTATCAGTCACCTTTTCTATACGTAAACTTTTTGAACCCTTCAATAAACCCTCTAATACACGACCAAATAACGCAGCATCTCGGCCGAATCGGTCAGCAGCCGCAGCAGCAGCCTCACCACCAACCAGCACTTTATTCAAGTTATTTTTAATACGCTGAGATAACATCATCTGACGACTGGCTAAATAAATCTGTCTAATTGATGCATTTTTCCTCATTAAAACACCAACTACCTCATCAGAATAAGTCAACATTTGAGGCGTAAAACTATCAATCACCTGGTACAGCTCGCGCACTTCTGAAATAGGCTCCTTACCACCGAGAATTACACCAATATCTTTTTTATACGCAGCCCAGCTGGTTTCTACTTCAGTTAGTCCTGCTGATAAATCTGTAGACAAAGCAGGCGCTTCATTACTACCACTACGATAACTACGTAGGATTTCATCAAATCGCCACATACCCTCAGTCAATAATTTAAAGTCAGCATCATTACCCGAAGAGGCACCAATCGCAAAGTTAGCCATCCGCTGTGAGAGCAATAACTGCTCTGCTGATAAACCGAGGTGTTTCTGCAAATCCGCTCGTTTATAACCCACATAAACCAAACTCACCAACATACAAAGAATCGACATACCCAAAATGACGCCAAGCACCACTGATGGATTACCTATAGCTGATGTTTTTTTATCTGCACTCATGGAAACTTCTCTCCGTTACGACTTCTCTAACCAAGCCGAAAATCATTCTTAAAATTATTTACAATGCGACTAAAGAAAATCGCTCATCTTTTGCCATAGCCTCAAAACTAAAAACTGGCCAACTTTCATTTTCTCTGCTGTATACACTCTTTATGTAAGGCAAAACATTTTCATTAACCTGCGGTTTCTCCTCACTCTGATCTTCATCAAAAAAGTGGCGCATACCGTAGATTTCATCGACCAATAGGCCCGTACTGAAACCCTTATAATCAATCACAATCAAACGGCCACGTTTTCGCTGTTGCATATCAGTACCCAACATATAACCCCTCAAATCCATAATAGGTAACAGACTGCCACGAACATTGGCAATGCCAACAACCCATGATTTAACTCCTGGCACTTTCGTAAAGTCGGGCACATCCAGAATCTCTCCAACTTCAGTCATATCAGCAATTAACTTATCTTTGCCTAATCGAAAACCAACACCTACCCATTTATCCTCAACATCACCCGCAGATGGCAAACGCCCAGCATTAGATCGACAGCGTTTTTCAAAATCCAGCAAAACATTAAATGGGTCAACCGTATTCACAATATATTTTTTCCAAATAAATCATTTAGCCTGCAAGCGCCCGGCTCAATGCATCAACCAATGCTTTCTCCTGGACAGGCTTAACAATATAGTCAACCGCACCCTGGCGCTTGGCCCATACTTTGTCTGTTTCCTGATCTTTGGTGGTCACGATAATAACCGGCGTATTCGCTGTCTCTGCCTGCTGCGAAAGCTGGCGCGTTGCCTGAAAACCATTCATGCCCGGCATCACCACATCCATCAGTACAACATCTGGCAACATCTCCTTTGCCACGACGATACCTTCTTCACCAGAGTTTGCGACACCAACATCGTGTCCCTTTTTTTCTAATAAAGTTTTTAAAACATGAATCTCTGTTGGAGAGTCATCAACTATAAGAACTTTTGCCATCTTCATCACCCTACTTAAAAATGTTACACAAAAAAACACGCCTTATTTTTTGGCATGCTCCTTAATTGCACCAAGCAAATCTTCCTTCGTAAATGGTTTGGTTAAATACTGAGTTGAGCCTACAATGCGACCCCGAGCCCGATCAAAAATACTATCCTTACTGGAGAGCATGATCACCGGTGTATTTTGAAACATACTGTTATTTTTAATTAACGCACAGGTCTGATAACCATCAAGCCTGGGCATCATAATGTCTACGAAAATAATATTAGGTTTGGTTTCGGCTATTTTTGACAACGCTTCAAAGCCGTCAATTGCTGTCACTACTTCACAGCCTTCTTTCTTCAGCAGGTTTTCCGCTGTTCGACGAATAGTCTTACTATCATCGATGACCATTACCTTAAGGTCTTTCAAATCAACAACTTCTTCTGTCATCGCTGCCGCCGTCTCACTCATTAAAAATCTTCTCGTCGAAAATACCCGCTGAAAGCACAGTACAACCCAAATGTAGACCATGTTCAGCCCATTAGCAATCAATCAGTACTACATTAACAAAATTCTCTAACAAATTGCTTGATAAGAGAATATTGGGTACATTATCAGCCTTATTTCTTCAATTTTTGTAACAAATTCAGGCGTTATATCAGGGTCAACTTATGCAGCTCAAATTAGGCATTATTATGGATCCCATTGAATCCATAAAGACAGTCAAAGATAGTAGTTTTGCTATGTTATTAGCAGCACAAAAACGAGGCTGGCTACTGTATTACATGCAGCAATCTGATATTTATACAGTAGGCGCCACGGCTATGGCCCAGGCACAGCGCATAGAAGTCAGTGATAACACTGAAAACTGGTATAGCGCCCAGCCTGCTAAAAACATCAAACTCGCCTCACTAAACGCTATTTTGATGAGAAAAGACCCACCCTTTGATATCGAATACATTACCAGCACTTATATACTGGAAATGGCCGAACTTGAAGGTAGCCTGATCGTCAATCGTCCAGCCAGTTTACGTGATGCCAATGAAAAAATGTTCATCACCCATTTTCCGCAATGCTGCACCCCCATGATGGTTACCAGTAACGCCTCCCTGATTAGACAATTCATCAATGAACAAAAGGATGTCATAGTAAAACCACTGGACGGCATGGGCGGTGAATCAATATTCAGGCTCACTCCTGATGACCCCAACACTTCTGTCATCCTGGAAACCATTACCCATCACGGACAGAAAACCATAATGGCTCAGCGTTATATACCAGAGATCACTGCTGGCGATAAACGCATTTTACTAATCAACGGCGAAGCCGTACCCTATGCTCTGGCACGCATACCCGCACAGGGTGAAACCCGTGGCAATTTAGCTGCTGGCGGCTCTGGCACAGGCATTGAGCTAACAGAACGAGATCACTGGATTTGTCAGCAAGTCGGTCCCAGTCTTAGAAAAAGGGGCATCCTTTTTGCTGGTATCGATGTAATTGGTGACTATCTCACCGAAATAAACATCACCAGCCCAACCTGTATTCGGGAACTCGACAAACAATTTAACCTGGATATTGCCGGACAACTCATGGACTGCATTGAACAACAGATAGGGCGCTGAATATTGAGCACTATGAAATCAATCAGCATTTCTTTTCTACTGCTTTGCATTGCTTTGATCAGCACGGGTTGTGGCAATCAAGAACCAGACGAATTCAAACGTAGCATCTTAAAATTCGGCACACTGATCGACATCACGCTCTACGATGTTAATCCCACATTAGCTGAGAAAGCACTCAACCAGATTGAAGCCAATTTTAATCAATACCATGCCGACTGGACTTCCTGGCAGGACAGCCCACTCACCCGAATCAATCAAAAACTGGCTGATAATCAGAAAACCCAGGTGCCCGCCAGCATTATTACCCTGATCGAAAAATCCCATCAACTATCAAAAAATAGTCATGGACTTTTCAACCCCACCATCAACCAGCTGATTCGTCTCTGGCAGTTCCACCGCAGCGATGAACCAGATATAGAACCACCAAACCATCAGGCTATTCTTGACTGGCTGCAAACAAAACCTGACATGGATGACCTCAAACTTGATGGCTCACAGTTACACAGCACCAACCCTAATACGCAGCTCAATTTTGGTGCTTTTGCCAAAGGCCATGCCATTGACCTCAGTTTTGATTACCTCCAAAGCCTGGGCATTAATAACGCTATTATTAACGCCGGTGGTGATCTCAGCGTACGCGGCCAACACGGAGATCGTCCATGGAAAATTGGTATTCGACATCCAAGGGAAAACCACATCATCGCCTGGCTCGAAGCACGAGATAAGGAAAGCATTGTGACTTCAGGCGACTATGAGCGCTACTACGAATACAAAGGCCGACGCTATCACCATATTCTTGACCCACGCACAGGTTACCCTGCCAGAGGCGCAACCTCAGTCACGGTTATTCACCACAACGCTGGCACCGCTGACGCAGCGGCAACCGCGCTCTTTGTCGCCGGCTCAGAGCAATGGCAGGATATTGCTCAATCCATGGGTATTGAATATATCATGCTGATTGATACCCAGGGACAAATACATCTAAGCCAAAAAATGGCAAAACGTATTCACTTCACTCAAAACCAGTCTGGCAACATTCAGGTCAGTGAATCGCTATAATTAGCAACATGTCCACCGTCATTCAAAATCAGAATATTCCCGTTAGGCCGCCAAAAATCACGGATAATGACCGTCTTGGCATGACATTTTTTCTTGCTGCCCTGCTCCACGGCATCATTATTTTGGGTGTTACTTTTAGCTCTTCTCCCATTGATGAAAACAAAACACCACCAACACTCGACATTATTCTGGTTCAAACACAAAATCCGTCTGAGGCCAAAGATGCAAAATACCTGGCTCAAATATCACAACAGGGTGGTGGCAACAGCGAGAAGAAAAGCCGTCCTCGTGATTTATTTACTGCACCGAGTGTTACCAAAAAACCAGGCCAGGCTATGCAATCACAGCAACAGGCTTCTCGACAGAAGCAGACGGAAAAAACGGCCTTATTGCATCAGAAACAATCTGACTACAGTGTAGTAACGCAGGATAAGCAAACTAAACCTGATGACACGACCATCAAGCAACAGGAAAGTACGTCAAAAAACACCAAAACAGCACGACTTATTCAGGAAATCAGTAATATCATTGAGCACCAGATCGAGCGCCCCAAAGTCAAATACATGAATTCCAGCACCAAAGAATTTGTGCCTGCACGCTACATGCGAGAATGGATCAACCGTGTTGAACGTATCGGCAATCTAAATTATCCTGACCAGGCTCGACGCAATAAACTCAGCGGCACATTAATTTTAGATGTCACGATTAAAGCCAATGGTGAATTACTAAATATTGATTTACGAAAGTCATCTGGTCATAAAATACTGGATGATGCCGCCCAACGTATCGTCAAACTTGCTGCACCTTTCTCTCCCTTCCCTGACAAACTAAAACAGCAAGCCGATGTCATACATATTACGAGAAGCTGGGAATTTATTAACAATAGTTCATTTAAAACACGCTAATGAAAGCCACCAATCTAACCAACCATTTTATTATCGCCATGCCCAGCCTGCTTGATGACAACTTCAACCAGACCGTTACCTACATTTGCGAACATAATGAAAATGGTAGCTTTGGACTTGTTATTAACCGAAAAACTGATATCACCTTTGATGAAATCATTCATCAAATGGAAATAAAAGGCGGTAAATCTGTAGCTCATGATAAATCCATTTATCATGGCGGGCCTGTACAGGAGGAACGAGGCTTCATACTCCATCAACCTTCAGGCGAGTGGGGCTCAAGCCTGAAAATTAACGATCATTTATCACTCACCACATCTCGCGATATTCTTGAAGCCATTGCCGTCGATGAAGGCCCTGAACAGTCCATTATCACCCTGGGCTATGCAGGCTGGTCACCCGGCCAACTGGAACAGGAGATTGCCGCTAACACCTGGCTCAGCTGTCCCGCTGATGAACAAATTATTTTTAACATTCCCGCCGAGAAACGTTGGCAAGCAGCTGCTGATTTACTGGGCATTGACCTGCAATTACTAAGTAGTGATGCAGGGCACGCCTGAGTCGTGGGCAATATCACCACTGTTTTAGGTATAGATTACGGCCTTAAACGTATTGGCATTGCCACTGGCCAAACCATTACCGGCTCAGCTTCTCCCGTCACCACGCTTGATCAGGTCAATGGTTCAACTGACTGGGAGGCTATTGAAAAACTCATCAGCCAATGGAAACCACAGGCACTCATTGTCGGCATGCCGTATTATCTTGATGGTAAGGAAAATGATATGACAAAAATAGTTGAAGCATTTTGTCTCGAACTTGAACAACGTTTCCCACTGCCTGTTTTCAAAATCAATGAAGCCCTGAGCTCATACGAAGCAGAAGAAATGCTGAAAAAAAATACAAAAATAGGCAAGCACAACAAACACGAGATTGATAAAATAGCGGCCGCAATCATTGTGCAAAACTGGCTCGATCAACAATAAGACTTATAACTTATGGAAGAAATTGCCAAACCAGAAATACTTCTGGATAAAATGTCTGAGCAACTGAAAATACTGCTCAGCGAACGATCTATAAATCAACCACTCATGGTTGGCATTCATACTGGTGGCGTCTGGATCGCCAATGCATTACATAAACAACTCTCCCTGGAAGAACCTCTTTCTATACTGGACATTAGCTTTTATCGCGATGATTTTTCTCGCATCGGCATGAACCCACAGGTTAAACCATCAAAACTACCTTCTCAAATTGATGATCGCCACATTATTTTAGTCGACGATGTCCTGCATACAGGGCGCACTATTCGTGCCGCGATGAACGAGATTTTTGACTACGGCCGTCCAGCCAGTATTACCCTGGTTTGCCTGGTTGAACGCAGTGGACGTGAAATACCCATCCAGGCTGATATTGTTGGTCAGCATCTACCACTTGACGATACACATCACATCAAACTCACCGGCCCCAAACCACTGGAGCTCAGTATCGTATGATGAATCTAACAGGAAAAGCTCATGGTCAATAAAGCCTGCCGACCCACTGATTCCCTGATAGGTCATGATGCCTGGAATATCCAGCTGGATAAAAATGGCCAGCTCAAACATTTTTTAACCGTTGAAGGCCTGAGCACAGAACTACTCAGCAACATTCTGGACACTGCCGAAAGTTTCGCCAATATTAATGAACAACGCGTTAAAAAAGTCCCCTTGCTGCGCGGTAAGACTATCGCTAACCTGTTCTTTGAAGCCAGCACACGAACACGCAATACTTTTGAGTTAGCTGCAAAACGACTTTCAGCCGACGTACTCAACGTCAACATCAGCACCTCTGCCACCAGCAAAGGTGAAACTTTGATGGATACCCTGCAAAACCTGCAGGCCATGCAATGCGATATGTTTGTCGTTAGACACAACGCGTCTGGGGCTGCACATTACATTGCCAATCGAGTTGCGCCCGGTATTAGCGTTATTAACGCTGGAGACGGCAGCCATGCCCATCCAACACAGGCTATGCTCGACATGTTCACCATCCGCCGCAACAAAGGACATAATTTTGGTCGCTTGCGTGTTGCCATTGTTGGTGATGTTTTGCACTCACGCGTCGCCCGTTCCCAAATACACGCACTCAATATTCTCAATACCGGCAACGTTCGTGTTATCGCCCCCAAAACACTGATTCCTATCGGCATTGAAGACATGGGTGTTGAAGTCTTTAATAACATGGAAGAAGGCATCAAGGAGGCCGATGTTGTGATCATGCTGCGGCTACAAAAAGAGCGTATGCAAGGTGCCCTGCTACCCAGTGAGCAGGAATATTATCAAATGTACGGCCTCACAGAAGAGCGACTTCGGCTCGCGAGGCCCGATGCCATTGTCATGCATCCTGGCCCTATCAATCGTGGTGTAGAAATTGAATCCAGTGTGGCCGATGGCCCTCAGTCTGTGATTCTTGACCAGGTCACTTATGGAATCTCCATTCGCATGGCAGTCATGTCGATGGCACTGGGACGCGATCCAGAAACCATAGAGGCTGAAAAAACATGAGCCAGTTACTGATCAAAAATGGCCACCTCCTGGACCCCGCCAATAAACTCAATCATCAGGCTGATCTCTATATCAAAAACGGACTGATCATTGCCATCGATACTGCTCCAGAGAATTTTCAGGCAGAGCAGACTATTGACGCCAGGGGTTTAACAGTCATTCCCGGTATTGTCGATTTATGCGCACGTTTGCGCGAACCCGGGCTGGAATATAAAGCTACTATTCACAGTGAAACTATCAGCGCAGCCATATCGGGCATTACCACTTTATGCTGCCCACCTGATACTGATCCTGTCATTGACGAACCCGCCGTGGTCGAACTCATTAATCACAAAACAGCCAATGCAGCTCACAGTAATGTGCTGATGTTAGGCGCACTCACTACTGGCCTGAAAGGTGAACTACTCAGTGAAATGCAAGCGCTGCAAATAGCAGGCTGTGTAGGATTGAGTAATGCCAAACATTCAATAGAAAATACTTTAGTGCTGAAGCGTGCTTACGCTTATGCCGCTAATTGTGGCTTAACTGTTTTCATTGAACCCAATGACCATTGGTTGAGTGCTGGCGGTTGCGCGCACGAAGGCACCATTGCCAGTCGCCTCGGATTAAAAAGTATTCCTGTTTCTGCCGAAACAGTAGCCCTGGCTCGTTCTCTTGAAATCGTTGCAGAAACGGGCGTTAAAGCTCATTTTGGTCGTCTCTCCAGTGCTGCCAGTGTCGACATGATTCGTCGTGCTAAAAATGATGGCTTAAATATCACTGCCGATGTAAGCGCGCACCAACTACATTTGAATGAACTCGATATCAGCAGTTTCAACAGCGCCTGCCATGTATTACCACCACTGCGTAGCCAACGTGATCAGGAAGCGCTGCAGCGCGGCATTGCAGATGGCACATTGGATGCCATCTGTTCAGATCACCAACCCCACAACCCAGATGCAAAAGAAGCTCCCTTTGCCAGCACAGAACCAGGTATCAGCGCTTTAGCCACCTTGCTACCATTGGCCATGCGTCTGGCTGATGAAAATATTATTGATATTGAAACCATCATTCGAGCCATTACTTCAGCTCCCGCCTCCATACTGGGTATGAGTTCTGGCACACTCAGCATTGGCACAAGCGCCGACATTTGTATTTTTAATCGTGATACGAACTGGCAGCTGGATGAATCAAGCATCCTCAGTGCGGGGAAAAACTCACCTTTTATTGGCTGGAACTTTCAAACTCGTACAGAACATACAATTATCGGTGGCACGGTGATACACAGTCACCGAGACTAAGCTATTAGAGTTTTCTAAACCTCAGGATTTTTCAGCGCTGGGAGAGGTGCTGGGAAATTGCAATGTATCTGGTTTATCCTTTGAGCCTGACTCAACACCACCGCCAAAATTAATTTTCCATTCCAGGTCACTACTTGAATCAGCATTAGCCAGCGCTGTCTTAAGATCAATCCGGCCATCCTTATACAACTGGTGCAATGACTGATCAAAGGTTTGCATACCCTCTTCACCACCTTTTTCCATAACACCTTTGATACCATGAAAATCACCTTCACGTATCAAGCTGGCAATATAGGCTGTATTTATCATCACTTCAACGGCTGCAACCCGTGAACCATCTACAGAAGGCACCAAACGCTGTGCCAGGACACAATTCAAATTCAATGACAGATCCATCAAAATTTGATTATGTGCATCATTCGGGAAGAAGTTGAGTATCCGATCCAGGGTCTGGTTAGCATTGGTTGCGTGCATAGTTGTTAAGCAAAGATGTCCAGTATCTGCATACCTTAATGCTGACTCCATGGCGACACGATCCCTGGCCTCACCAATCATAATTAAATCCGGTGTCTCACGCATAGCTTCACGCAAGGCATTGTCAAAAGAAAGCGTATCCAGCCCAATTTCACGTTGTCCAACTATCGATTTTTTATGATGAAACATAAATTCAATCGGGTCTTCTATGGTCAGGATATGCCCTGTTTCATTCCCATTACGATAATCAATCATCGATGCCAGTGAGGTTGATTTACCCATACCAGTTGCACCCACAACCAGCACCAAACCTTTCTTCTGGCTGATCATTTTTTTATACAGGTCTGGCAGGCCTAACTCATCCAGTGTCGGAATATCCGAACGGATAAAACGAATCACCATCGAAACTTCTCCACGCTGCATATAAATATTAACGCGGAATCGTCCAAGGTCGGTATAAGACATACCCATATTCATTTCAAGATTTTTTTCAAAATCCTGGATTTGCGCCGGTGTTAATAAGTCATAAGCCAATTTCTTGGTCATGCCAGGCGTCAACATACTCTTACCTACTGGACGCATAATTCCATCAATACGCACACTCACCGGTGCACCAGTGGTGAAATATATATCCGAAGCATCCTGCTCGGACATTAATTTAAGATAAGGTTGTAAATTCATAATCGCAATCCTTTAAAACGCATTTATCTGAGCATATTATTGGATGAATCATCTGGATCAGCGGCCATTTGAAGCTTGTCCAGGCCATCCATTAAATCACCTTTTTTAGCCCCTTTGCCTTCAAGCTTGATTTTTAGCCTTAAATCGTTCACCGAATCGGCATTACGTAAAGCATCTTCAAAAGTGATTTTTCCTGCCTCAAGGAGATTAAATAATGCCTGATCAAAGGTCTGCATACCCAGTTCTGTTGACTTACCAATCAACTCTTTAATTTCATGAACCTGGCCTTTAAAAATCATATCTGACATTAAAGGTGTATTAATCATTATCTCAACTGCTGCGATACGACCTTTACCTGTAGCAAGAGGTATCAATCGCTGCGAAATCAAACTCTTTAAGTTCAAGGACAAATCCATCAATAATTGCTGACGACGCTCTTCAGGGAAAAAGTTAATTATACGATCCAGTGCCTGATTGGTACTATTGGCATGCAAGGTGGACAAACAAAGATGGCCGGTCTCAGCAAAAGCGATCGCATATTCCATGGTATCACGGTCACGAATCTCACCAATTAAAATCACATCCGGCGCCTGTCGCAAAGTATTTTTCAGTGCTATTTCATAGCTATCTGTATCCACACCCACTTCACGTTGCGTAACAATACAATTGCGATGATTATGTACAAATTCAATCGGATCTTCGATAGTAATAATATGTCCCTTACTATTTTGATTTCGGTGCCCAACCATAGCGGCCAGCGATGTCGATTTACCTGAACCGGTGGCACCAACAAAAATAACCAGACCACGTTTGGTCATGGATATTTCTTCCAGCACATCCGGCAAATTCAAGGCTTTAAGCTCTGGAATATCCGATTCAATTCTACGCAGTACAACACCCACCGATCCACGCTGGGTAAATGCATTGACACGAAAACGCGAAACACCCGGCAGACTAATAGCAAAATTACATTCCTGATCCGCATCAAATTCTGCCGATTGTTTATCATTCATCAACGAGCGCACCAACACCTGAGTATGTTGAGGACTCAGTTTCTGATTGGACATAGCTTCCATAGCGCCATTCACCTTAAGCGAAGGCGCTGCGCCTGCAGTAATAAATAAATCTGAACCACCTTTCTGCACTACGGTGCGCAGAAGATCATGCATATATCGTATGGCCTTTTCACGATCCATCTAAGAACACCTCATCTATTTTCATATTCATCAGCTATGACAAAATAATTTAAGTAATACACTTAGAAATTATCTTTATTTGCGGCTTTATTTCGAGCCTCTTCTCTACCAATCAGACCTTTCTGTAACAACTGCTCTAGATTCTGATCCAGCGTCTGCATACCAATACTTTGCCCCGTCTGGATAGCAGAATACATCTGGGCAATCTTATTTTCACGAATCAGGTTACGAATCGCTGGTGTGCCAATCATAATCTCATGAGCCGCAATACGACCGCCACCAATTTTCTTCAATAATGTTTGTGAAATTACCGCTCTTAATGATTCAGACATCATCGCCCTCACCATTTCTTTTTCAGCTGCCGGGAATACATCAACAATACGGTCAACCGTTTTTGCTGCCGAACTGGTATGCAATGTACCAAAGACTAAATGACCTGTTTCAGCAGCTGACAAAGCCAACTCAATGGTTTCAAGGTCACGCATCTCACCCACCAGAATAACATCGGGGTCTTCACGAAGTGCTGAACGCAAGGCCTCACTAAAACCTAAAGTATCACGATGCACCTCACGCTGATTCATCAGACATTTCTTACTTTCATGCACAAACTCAATCGGGTCTTCAATGGTCAAAATATGACCATAGTGATTTTCATTAACATAATTAATCATACCCGCCAGAGTAGTAGATTTACCCGAACCCGTCGGCCCGGTCACCAGCACCATGCCACGTGGCGTATTGGCAATATCTTCAAAAATCTTTGGCGCGCCCAGGTCTTCCAGAGTCAGAATTTTGGAGGGAATAGTACGAAATACCGCACCCGCACCACGATTGTGATTAAAGGCATTTACACGAAAACGAGCAAGACCCGGGATCTCAAACGAAAAGTCAGTTTCCCAGTATTCCTCGAAGGTCTTACGTTGCTTATCATTCATAATGTCATAGACCATGCTATGAACATCTTCATGCTCCATCAAATCCACATTAATACGCCTGACATCACCATCAACACGTATCATCGGTGGCAAGCCTGCTGATAAATGTAAATCAGAGGCCCCATTTTTCACACTAAATGCCAGAAGCTGCGCAATATCCATCAATTCCCCCAAATATTTCTATTCATTATTAGCCGATTCAAGTACGCTAAAACTACGTCAACATTGAATACTTACGTATCCTACTACTTATAGCTAACAATTCACCGGGCTTCACCTTATTTTGCTGTCTTATTCATATATTTTTCATCATCATTGAATGCCATTTCACTAGCTATGTTAGAATTTTTATTTTGAAAGTGGCATCTTCTAACCAGTCCTGGAACTGAAATTGATCAAATGAGTACATCAATAGCTTTTATCGGCGGAGGCAACATGGCCTCCAGTCTCATCGGTGGCCTGACCTCATCAGGGCAATCTAGCAATATTCTAGTTGCCGAACCCGGCACAGAACAACGTCAACGGTTAACGCAACAGTTCAAAGTCCAGACTACCAAAGATAACTCAGACAGCCTGAAAGCAGACGTGGTCGTGCTCGCCGTAAAACCTCAACTACTTCAAACAGTTTGTCGAGAACTGAGTAAAGCACTTGAACAATCAGATCATCAACCACTGTTCATATCCATCGCCGCCGGTGTACGTAGTGATGATATTGATCGTTGGTTAGGCGGTAACCAGGCCATTGTTCGCTGCATGCCCAATACACCCGCTTTATTACAAACGGGTGCAACTGGGCTTTTTGCCAACCCACGGGTTAGCGCTTCACAAAAAACACTATCCGAAAACATTCTGCAAGCTGTCGGCATTACTCTATGGGTTAATGAAGAAGCCGAACTGGATGCCGTCACCGCTGTCTCTGGTAGCGGTCCTGCTTATTTTTTCCTGCTCATGGAAGCGATGCAGCAAGCGGGAATCGAACTGGGCCTGGAAGCGGAAACCGCTGAAAAACTGGTACTACAAACTGCTTTAGGTGCGGCCTTAATGGCAGACAGCAGTGATGTTAATGCCGCCACCTTAAGAGCACGCGTCACTTCCAAAGGTGGTACAACCGAGCAGGCAATTAAAAGTTTTCAGAATGCAGATTTTGAAAAACTGGTTTTAAATGCACTTAAAGCCGCCAACGACCGATCACAAACCCTGGCTGAGGAACTCAGTAAAGATCAATCATGAACCACGATAATCCCTTAATATTTCTCATTGATACCCTGTTTGATATTTATATCGCCATTGTATTGCTGCGCTTTCTACTACAGCAGATGGGGGCAGACTTTTACAATCCTATTTCGCAATTCATTGTCAAAGCCACCCAAAAACCTGTCTCCGTAGCTCGACGCATCATTCCCAGTTTCCGTGGTATCGATATCGCTTCCCTGTCACTGGTGATATTGCTCATTTTTATCAAACTGAGCCTTTTACTAGCACTGGGCGGTATCCAGCCATCCTTTGTCACACTACTCATCAGAAGCCTGTATGACCTCATTGGACTCATTTTTGACATCTTCATTATTGCTATTTTTGTGCAGGCTATATTGAGCTGGGTAAATCCTGATCCATATAATCCCATCTCCGCCCTATTAAATAGTCTGACCCACCCCATTTTGGCACCCATCAGAAGACGTTTACCTATTATGGGCGGTTTAGACCTTTCAGCCATCGTTGCCTTGATTGGCCTCATGTTTTTCAAGCGCCTTGTGCTTTATATATTCACAATATTTTGATCTCGGTGTTTTTCAAATGGCTTGCAGAACAAGAACTGTATCAATAGATTGCCCTTAAAC
>Ga0224511_10000035_pt1 | contig 47132 bp, 40 predicted proteins | sample SF_May12_sed_USG_2_FD_169988 | JGI IMG/M metagenome (GOLD analysis project Ga0224511, IMG submission 169988) | Sediment microbial communities from San Francisco Bay, California, United States - SF_May12_sed_USGS_8_1 | ecosystem: Environmental > Aquatic > Marine > Sediment | place: USA...
GTCTTTCATCACATCCGCCAGATCTACCAGCTCCATCGGAATACGCAGATCAGGCTTATCCGAACCATAGCGCAGCATGGCATCTTCGTGGGTCATGCGCGGGAATGGGTTCGGCAGGTCAACGTCCAGAATATCTTTGAACAGGCCGCGCATCATATCTTCATTCAGTTGCATGACGTCTTCTTCGTCCATGAACGAAGTCTCAATATCAATCTGGGTAAATTCAGGCTGACGATCTGCACGTAGGTCTTCATCACGGAAACAGCGCACGATCTGGTAGTAACGATCCATACCCGACATCATCAGCAACTGTTTGAATAGCTGCGGCGACTGCGGCAAAGCAAAGAAACTGCCCTGGTGGGTACGGCTCGGCACCAGGTAATCACGTGCACCTTCGGGTGTCGCCTTGGTCAGCATCGGTGTTTCGATGTCCCAGAACTCACGTTTATCGAGGAAGAAACGTAAATAAGCGGTCACATCACTACGCAGTCGCATGCGTTTTTGCATTTCGTCACGGCGCAGATCAACATAGCGGTAACGCAGACGCAGGTCTTCGTGTACATCGGCATCATCCAACTGGAATGGCGGTGTTTCAGAAGCATTGAGTACTTCCAGCTCCAGACCCAGAATCTCGATTTTACCGGTCGCTAACTTGGGATTAAATGCACTCTCATCACGCAGACGAACACGACCTTTTACCTTCAATACGTATTCATTACGAATGCGCTCGGCCATGGCAAAAATCTCGGCACGATCAGGGTCAAACACCACCTGCACCAGACCTTCGCGGTCACGCAAATCGATAAAAATCACTCCGCCGTGGTCACGACGACGATTAACCCAGCCACATAATGTAACTTCCTGCTCTAAAAATTCTTCAGTAACTTTTCCGCAATAATGGCTGCGCATGATTTGTCCGCTTGATGATAAGAAAATGGGGGTGAATGTTACGTCCTGCGGGGCTTTTGATCAAGTCTGGCTGTACCTAAGCAGCAAATTATCCTGTATGCAAAATGACATGATAAGCTTCGACCATGTCATCAAATAACAAAAGCATTCTCATTACCGGCTGCTCCACAGGTATTGGCTATTGCGTAGCCAAAGGCCTCAAGGAGCGAGGCTACCGTGTATTTGCCACTGCCCGACGAACAGAAAGTGTCGAAGCACTCAACAACGAAGGCCTGGAAAGCCTACAACTGGATCTAGATAACTCTGAATCCATCCGAAGCGCTGTTGAAGAAATTCTTGAACGTAGCGGCGGCGAGCTTTATGCCTTATTTAATAATGGCGCTTACGGCATACCCGGAGCGGTTGAGGACTTATCCCGAGATACCTTACGCACCCAATTTGAAACCAATGTCTTTGGCTGGCAGGAATTAACCAATCTAATTATTCCAGTGATGCGCCGTCAGGGATATGGCCGCATTATCCAGAATAGTTCAGTGCTCGGTTTTGTCGCCATGCCCTTTCGTGGTGCTTACAACGCATCCAAGTTTGCAATAGAAGGATTAAGCGACACCCTCAGGCTTGAACTAGCCGATACTGACATTCATATTTCACTGGTAGAACCGGGGCCAATTTTGAGTCAGTTCCGCGCTACCGGCGTCAAGATGTTAGAAAAACACATTGATATTGAAAACAGCATTCACCATGAACGATATAAAGGTGTATTAAAAAGGCTAAAAAAAGAAGGTCCTGCCGTGCCATTCACCCTGCCACCCGAAGCGGTACTCAAAAAAGTTGTTCTCGCACTGGAATCTCATCGCCCCAAAGCCCGTTATTACGTAACCTTCCCGACTTATTTATTTGGCTATCTAAAAAGGTTCTTGCCCGATCGCTTAATGGATAAAATACTGGCCGCAGCCGGCGGTGCTGGTAAGCGTTAAAAACTGCGCAATAAAAAAGGCGAACATCTGTCCGCCTTTTTTATACTTACCGGTCAGGTATTTACACAACAGCCTTCATTGGCTGAGTTTTGATAAACGTTAATTCGTCATCCTTCACACCAACCTCAATCGTATCACCCGCTATATATTCACCCTGGAGCAATTGCTGTGCTAGTGGATTTTCTAAATACTGCTGAATAGCCCGTTTTAATGGACGTGCGCCATAAACCGGATCGAATCCTGCTTCACCCAGTTTATCCAGAGCTGCTTCAGACAACTTAATAGTAATATCCTGATCATGCAGACGTTGACGTAAATGCTCAATCTGTATTTTCGCAATTGAGCGAATTTGTTTACGACTCAGTGGGTGGAAGACAACAGTTTCATCAACACGATTAATAAACTCAGGTCTAAAGTGTTGACCGACAATATCCATCACCACCTTCTTCATACCCTCATAATCACCGCTAGTTGATAATTCCTGAATTTGCTGTGAACCCAGGTTTGAGGTCATAATGATGACGGTATTTCTAAAGTCTACAGTTCGACCCTGACTATCGGTTAAACGACCATCATCCAGAACTTGCAACAAAACATTAAACACATCAGGATGTGCTTTTTCAATTTCATCCAGCAGCACCACCGAATAAGGTTTACGTCGTACCGCTTCAGTTAAATAACCACCTTCATCGTAACCAACATAACCTGGAGGTGCGCCAATCAAACGTGCCACTGAATGTTTTTCCATAAACTCGGACATATCCAGACGCACCATGGCTTCTTCAGTATCAAACATGAAATTTGCCAGTGCTTTGGTTAATTCTGTTTTACCGACACCCGTGGGGCCGAAAAACATGAATGAACCGTTAGGCTTGCTGGGATCTGACAAACCCGCACGTGAACGTCGGATTGCATTGGCCACTGCCACCACCGCTTCTTCCTGGCCAACAACCTGCTTGCCAATTTCTTCTTCCATGCGTAATAATTTTGCCTGCTCACCTTCCATCATTTTACTCACAGGAATGCCCGTCCAGCGAGCTACGATTTCTGCAATCTCATCACCGGTTACCTGGTTACGTAACAACTGATTTTGCACAGGTTCATTTTCTTCTGCCTTTGACACCTGCTCCAGTTGTTTTTCCAGTTCAGGAATACGTCCGTATTGCAATTCGGACATACGACTCAGGTCACCCGCACGATGAGCTGTTTCCAGTTCCTGTCGTGCACGCTCCAGTTCTTCTTTTACATTTTTAGAACCCTGGACGACTAATTTTTCTGACATCCATTGCTCTTCAAAATCACTGTATTCTTTTTCCAGATCACCCAGTTCTTCTTCCAGGTTTTGCAAGCGCTGCTTAGTGGCTTTATCGGTATCTTTTTTCAGCGCTTCACGTTCAATCTTCAGCTGAATAATTCTACGATCAAGTCGATCCATCACTTCCGGTTTGGAATCAATTTCCATACGAATACGGCTAGCAGCTTCATCGATCAAATCAATCGCCTTATCCGGCAACTGACGATCACTAATGTAACGATGCGATAAAGTCGCCGCAGCAACGATTGCAGGGTCAGTAATATCAACACCATGATGAATTTCATAACGCTCTTTTAAACCACGAAGAATGGCGACAGTATCTTCAACGCTGGGTTCATCGACTAACACTTTCTGGAAGCGCCTTTCGAGTGCCGCATCTTTTTCGATGTACTGACGATATTCATCCAGGGTGGTTGCACCAACACAATGTAATTCACCACGAGCCAGTGCAGGCTTCAGCATATTACCCGCATCCATGGCACCTTCAGCTTTACCCGCACCTACCATAGTGTGTAATTCATCGATAAATAAAATTATCTGACCTTCCTGTTTAGCAAGATCATTCAGTACCGCTTTTAAACGTTCTTCAAATTCACCACGAAATTTTGCACCCGCGATCAGCGCACCCATATCGAGTGACAATACACGTTTGTTTTTTATACCATCGGGGACTTCACCATTAATAATACGCTGCGCCAGACCTTCAACGATGGCGGTTTTACCGACGCCGGGCTCACCAATAAGCACAGGATTATTTTTTGTTCGACGTTGCAACACCTGCACAGTGCGACGAATTTCTTCATCACGACCAATCACAGGATCGAGCTTGCCCTGCTGCGCACGTTCAGTCAGATCAATAGTATATTTTTCCAGCGCCTGACGTTGCTCTTCTGCATTAGGGTCATCCACACTCTGACCACCACGTACTTCATCGATCGCTTTTTCTAAACTTTGCTTGTTAGCACCTGCATTGCGCAATATATCGCCCAGGCGATTTTTATCTTCAACTACAGCCAGAATAAATAGCTCACTGGAGATGTACTGATCTTTGCGTTTCTGCGCCAGTTTATCTGTTACATTCAACAAGCGACTCATCTCATTTGAAACTTGAATGTCACCCTGATGGCCTTCAATCTGAGCCATGTTATCCAGCTCTTCATTCAGCTTACTGGTCAGCAAATCAATATTAACGCCCGTACTGGTAAGCAAATGACGAACCGTACTACCATCTTGTTCAAGCAGTGCCGCCATCAGGTGAACAGGTTCGATAAACGCGTGATCACGACCGATGGCAAGTGATTGCGCGTCAGCAAGCGCATCCTGAAATTTACTGGTTAAACGATCCATTCTCATAGGGAAGCCTCAATTAAATTTTGTATAGGACTTATGTAGGGTCAGGAATCACTTTTTCAACACCTGAAAACGGAAAAGTTAAATTACTCAGTCAACCAGATCAAACTGGCCATGCGCCCCGTTTTAGCACCATCTCGGCGAAAAGAATAAAAATTTTCTTCATCAGCGTAAGTACAAAGCCCACCACCATAGATAGAGTGGATTCCTAGTTGCTGTAACTCGATTTTGGCGAGTTGGTAAATATTACACAACCAGTGCTGACCATCCGTTTGTTTAAAAGCTGTATCATTTTCAGGATTCTTATCTACAAAAGCTTCATAGACATCAGTACCCACTTCAAAATGCTCTGCACCGATAGCAGGGCCCAGCCAGACCAGGCAATCCTCAGCGGCTATTCCTGTGTTAAAAAAACTTTCAGTAATAATGCCATTTAATACACCCCGCCAACCGGCATGGGTCACAGCAATTCGATCACCCTGTTTATTGGTAAAAAACACAGGCAGACAATCGGCGGTTAAAACGGCACAGACAACATTAGGACTGGATGTCCAGGAAGCATCGGCTTCTGGAGGAAGCTGGGCGTGTTGAAAATCATCGGCAACAATCACCTTATTACTGTGCGTTTGCTGCAACCAGACGGGAGCTGATGGTAAATGGAAATATTTGATGAGATGATCTCGGTTACGTTCAACCGTCGCGCAATCATCCTCTACATGTTGCGCCAGATTTAAACTGGCGTAGGGAGCAGAACTAAAGCCATTTTTTCGGCTAGTGGTAAAAGCTTTTACTGTTCCTGGTGCCGGCCAGTCAGGATAGATGCAATCCACATCAAGCATGTTTTTCCTGATCTTGCTTCATAGCTTCAACAAGGCTCGCCATATCATCAGGCAAGGGCGCCTCCCACTGCATCAGCTCACCCGTTTCAGGATGACTCAAACTCAACCGCCAGGCATGCAGTGCCTGACGTTTAAAGTTTTTAAGCAGCTCTATAAAATCTTCATCAGCACCTGCAGGCAAACGTGATCGTCCAGCATAAACCGGATCACCCACTACGGGGTGTCGTAGATGTTGCATATGCACACGAATCTGGTGAGTACGTCCGGTTTCCAGCTCAACATGAAGGTGGGTATAAACACGATAACGATCCAGCACTCTATAATGTGTTACCGAAGGTCGACCATCTTCTCTCACCGTCATGCGAACCCGGTCATGGGAATGACGACCAATCGGTTCATCGACCGTGCCACCACCGGTCATTACGCCATGTACCAGGGTCTGGTATTCACGATGCACTTTGCGCTGCTGTATTTGTTCAACCAGATATTTGTGCGATGCCAACGTGCGTGCGACTACCATCAGGCCACTGGTATCCTTATCTAAACGATGCACAATACCAGCGCGTGGCACATCAGCCAATGTCTTATCAAAAAACAGCAGTGCATTCTGCAACGTGCCCTGCCGATGCCCTGCCGCGGGATGGACTACCAGACCTGCTGGCTTATTAACCACAATCAGGGATTCATCCTGATAAACGATATCCAGTGGAATGTCTTCAGCCATGCATTCATCACTCATATCCGCAACATGTACATTCAGCTCTAACTGCTGTTCACTATGTACCCTGATTTTTGGCTTCACCTGCTGGCCATCGAGTAAAATCTGCCCATCAAGCAACCATTGTTTGAGGCGGCTACGGGAATAATCAGGCATTAACTCAGCCAGCACCACATCGAGGCGCTGGCCAGCCATTTCTTCAGGAATACTGATTGTTGTTTGAATTTCAGGCATAGAGAGAGAAAATCACTGTTTCATCAGGAACTTGGTTATAATTGGCCATTCTAACGGATAACATGTGACAACTGACAATAATAGATCGTTCTAAATTATGCATAAACCAACGCTTAAGCGCTTCACCCAGCCACTATTGCTTTTAATAACCGTATTACTATCAGCCTGTAGCACGATGGAAACTGACCCTACCGCTGAATGGACAGCCAAAGATTTCTACGATGAAGCACGCTCTTCTCTAAATGCCGGCGAATTTCAGACTGCAATCAAAAATCTTGAAACTCTGGAAGCTCGCTTTCCTTTCGACCCCTATGCTAAACAGGCGCAGCTGGATGTGGCTTATGCTTATTACAAATTTGATGAGCCCGAGTCAGCCATCAGCGCAGTTGACCGATTCATGCGTTTACACCCCAGAGACCCACACATTGATTACGCTTATTATTTAAAGGGGCTGGTCAATTTTAATCGCGGTACTGGTTTCCTGGATGACTGGTTCCCACGCGACCTTGCTCGCCACGATGCCTCGGTCATGCATGAAGCCTATAATGATTTTTCAACTATGATTCGTCGATACCCCAATAGTCAGTACGCGGGCGATGCTCATCAGAGAATGATTTTTTTACGCAATAAAATGGCGCAAAAGGAAATTCAAATTGCTGAATTTTATATCGAACGAAATAGCTGGTTATCTGCTATCAATCGAGCCAAAACTGTCATTGAAAGTTATCAGGATTCAATCTGGAGCCATCGTGCACTGGAGATCATGATCGAAAGTTATAAAAATTTAGGGCTCGATGACCTGGCCGCTGATGTTCAGAGCATCCTCAGTATGAATAGCCCCCGCAAAGATATTCAAACGCCATCACCCAATAATGAGCTAGACGAGCCACCGGCAGTGGCCCAGAACATCCACTAACAATTAACGCTATGAATTTCGACGATACCCTGAAGTAATCGGATACCGTCGATCACGACCAAAGGCTCGGCGTGTTATGCGCACACCGGGGGCAGCCTGGCGACGCTTATACTCATTACGCTGCACCATTCCCACTACCTGCTCAACCACGGCCCTGTCCAGACCTGTTGCGATAATCTCACCCATGGGCATATCCTGTTCTACCGACAATTCCAGAATTTGATCCAGTACATCATAATCCGGCAATGAATCCTGGTCACATTGATCGGGGCGCAATTCTGCTGAAGGCGGGCGTGTTATTACACGCTCGGGAATCACATCTCCCAGTGTATTCCGGTAACGACACAACTGGTAAACACGGGTTTTACTAACATCTTTCAGTGGCGCAAAACCACCTGACATATCACCATAAAGCGTGGCATAACCCACCGCCATTTCACTTTTGTTGCCCGTAGTCAGCACCATACGACCCGTTTTATTGGAAATCGCCATCAGGATTAAACCACGACAACGCGCCTGAATATTCTCTTCGGTGGCATCCGCTTCTTTACCTTCAAAAGCATCTTCAAGCAGTTCAAGAAAAGAAGCAAAGACCGATTCAATGGGAATGATGTCATATTTAACACCCAATTTTACCGCTTCCTCCCTGGCATCATCGCGACTCATACCCGCCGTATATTGTGAGGGCATCATCACTGCATGCACATGCTCAGCGCCCAGTGCATCAACCGCAATCGCCAAAGTCAGCGCCGAATCAACGCCACCAGATAGACCGATCACCACACCAGTAAAACCATTTTTATAGACAAAATCCTGCACACCCAAAACCAGGGCTTTATAGATGGCCTCATCTTCACTTAATGCGCTTACATCTCGCTTTTCAAGCATGCTGACTTGCGTAGCGCTCACATCCACATAATCAATCACAGATTCAAACGCAGGTGCACGTGAAACCAGCCCACCTGCATCATCAATTACCAGCGACTCACCATCAAATACCAGTTCATCCTGACCGCCCACGGTGTTCAAATATAGAATGGGAGCATTGTTCTCACAGCTCCGCTGCTTCAAAACGGCCAGACGCTCATCATATTTTCCAATATGGAATGGTGAGGCATTGATCACCAACATGACCTCAGCACCCTCGGCCCTGGCCTCAGCCAACGGTTGCTGCTGCCAGACGTCTTCACAGATAGCCAGACCAAATTTCACTCCCTGCAACTCCACCACCACACTCTGCGAGCCTGCCGCAAAATAACGCATCTCATCGAACACTGAATAGTTGGGCAGCACCCGTTTGTAATAGCTGGCAATACGCTCACCATTACGCAACCATATCGCTGCGTTATAAAGCTGCTGATCGATACGTTCAGGCACACCCAGTAAAACATCAATATTTTTGAGCTGCGACTGAATACGTGTTAACTCGTTATCAATCTGCACCATAAAATTAGAGCGATACAGTAAATCCTCTGGCGGGTAACCGACCAGGGCTAGTTCAGGAAACATCACCAGATCAGCACCTTCAACTTTGGCTTTCTGCGCTAATTCAATAATTTTATCGGCATTAGCTTTAATGTCGCCGACAAGAAAATTATCCTGTACCATGGCAACCCTAACGATTTTCTTCATCTAAAAACCCTAATTTGATCAAGTTGGAATTTTATCAGAGAGCGGCGCTGGAAATGCAAAATATCTATGCCATTATCATTAGAATGAAACCTACTGAAATCTTTCGCATAAAATGAATGCCAGCTCACGAAGCATTTTAGATTTTATCCATTCAAATCCTGGCTGGCATCGCCTTCGCCTGTTTAATTATTACCGGGCCACACTCGCACTTTTTTTTATTACTATTTATCTAAATGGCTGGATCAACTTATTTATTGCGCCTAAAGATTTTAAACCACTGTTATTTTTTAGTGCCGCCATTCTCTATCTGTGTGTATTCTTTATTTTCACATTTGGCATACAGCGACAAAAACCCAGCATTGAAAAACAGGTCATCATACAAACCTGCGTTGATATTGTTGCCATTATTGCCATCATACATGCCTGTGGCGGCATACAATCAGGGCTAGGCATGTTGCTCATTATCAATATATCCCTAAGTGGTTTATTTCTACCCAAACGCATCACCCTGCTATTTGCCGCCACAACAACTATCCTGATACTCAGTAACGAAGTCTATTCACAATTACTGATCACAGACTCCCAGACAGCATTTTTTCAGGCGGGAATTCTGGGCATACTGATTTTTTCTTTTGCCTTTATGGCAGCTAATTTCTCGCAACGTCTACGCGAAACCGAACAACTTGCTGATGAACAGGGGCGTGAATTAAAAACGGTAACCCAGCTCAATGAACACATCATTCACAGTATGAGAACTGGAATTATTGTACTTTCACCCAATGGCAACATACTGATGTCAAACCAGGCTGCTGAGCACCTTTTAGGCCATATAAAACTGCATCCAAATACTTCTTTAAAACAAGTTTCTGCCAGTTTATTCAAGCGTTTTGCTGAATGGCAAATTAGTGAAGAACACCCGCAGCAAACCCCGATCCAACAAAGCCATGGCTTACCAGACATACAGCCGGGTTTTACTTCCATCGAAAAAAATAAAAATACCCAGAGCCATACTCTGGTCTTTTTAGAAGATGCCAGCCAACTCAATCAGCGTTTCCAACAAGTAAAGCTGGCTTCTGTGGGGCGCTTAACCGCCAGCATTGCCCATGAAATTCGTAATCCTCTGGCAGCCATCCAGCATGCCTCTCAGTTACTAGAAGAATCAACAGAAAAACCTGATAATTTAAAATTAGCTCATATCATTACTACACACACCCAACGACTTAATGACGTGGTTAAAAATGTTTTACTGTTATCACGAAAGCAATGCAGTAAGCCTGAAATAATTAATCTAAAACAGTGGCTATTTCAATTTAGAGATGAATTTTGCCCCTCCCATGGAATGGACAAAAAACAAATAGATATTAAAATTCAACCTGAATCCCTGTCTGTATTATTCGATCCTGAACAGCTTCATCAAATCTTCTGGAATCTGTGCACTAATTCAATCAATCACTCTGGAATAGACACGCAGCAATTATCCATTACTTTTCATGGCCAAATCTCTGAAGAAAGACACCAGACATTTATCGATATTATCGATAATGGCCATGGCATTGAAGAAACTATTGCCGTCAATATATTTGAACCATTTTTTACCACTAGCAGCGAAGGCACGGGACTTGGACTCTATATCATCAAAGATATCGTTGAAAATAATCGTGCTAGAATCAAACACATCGCTGAAAAAAATAAAGGCAGTTGCTTTAGAATTTACTTTATGCAAACTAACAATAAAAATATCCAGTAGTATACAAATATGTCTACAAAACATGTGCTCATCATTGATGATGAGCCTGACATCTGCGAACTCATTGAAATCACACTTATGCGTATGGGTTTTCAAACCCAATCTGCATACAATATTACTGATGCCTGCTCGCTACTTAAAAAAGAAACCTTTGATCTATGTTTAACCGATATGCACCTACCAGACGGTAATGGCATCGAGCTAGTTGAGTACGTACAAAATCATTATCCAACATTACCCATTGCTGTCATCACTGCCCACGGCAATATGGAATCCGCCGTTAAAGCGCTCAAGGCAGGGGCTTTTGACTTTGTCTCTAAACCTGTAGACATTCAAATTTTACGCAACCTGGTTTCATCAGCAACGAAATCAAGCAACATTAAGCAGGACAAAAAAAATACAATAACCATTACCGGTCAATCCAGCACGGTTAAACAATTACTCAAACACATCAAAAAACTGGCTCGAAGCCAGGCTCCGGTTTTTATTCATGGCGAATCTGGCTCTGGAAAAGAACGTGCAGCCAAAATGATCCACCAACAGGGCAACCGCGCTGATGCCCCCTTTGTACCTGTGAACTGCGGAGCAATTCCTGCTGAACTTATGGAAAGTGAATTTTTTGGTCATATCAAGGGCAGTTTTACTGGCGCAAATAGCGATAAACAGGGTCTATTTCAGGCTGCAGATGGTGGCACACTCTTTCTTGATGAGATCGCCGAGCTACCTATGCACATGCAGGTCAAACTACTACGTGCCATTCAGGAAAAAGCTATTCGACCTGTCGGTAGCTCACACGAAATACCCATTGATGTTCGCCTGCTCAGTGCCAGTCATAAAGACCTTTCCACACAAGTTAAGGAGGGGCGTTTTCGTGAAGACCTGTACTATCGCATCAACGTCATCGACCTGTCCGTACCTAGCCTTAAGGAACGAGCTGAAGATATACCACTACTTGCAGAACAAATTCTACAGGCACTTAGTAACAAGTCTGGCTTGCCCACACCACCAAAACTGGATAAAACAGCTATTGATGCACTGATGGACTACCCTTTTCCAGGGAACATACGCGAGCTTGAAAATATTCTGGAGCGAACACTGGCGCTCGCAGAAAGTGATACCATCTCAGCAAAAGACCTACATCTCAAAAAAATATCTCACCAAACTCTGGATGATCACCAGGACACTAAAACTATGGATCTTGCAGATAGAGAAAAAGCGGCAATCCTTCAGGCCTTAGAAAAAACCCGATGGAACAAAACCGCTTCTGCTAAATTGCTGGGTCTAAGTTTACGACAATTACGTTATAGAATAGAAAAATTAAATATTGAGTAACCTGGCCTATATCACAACTTTTCCGCCTTACTCATATTATTGTCCGATATAAAGATATGCTTATCCTTCGCACGAAGTTCAATATCAACATCAAGAATTTCAACTACTTTGATCTGATTTAAATCTACAACAGCAACTGCATTTTTATAACGACATGCCACTGGTATCAATTTATACGCCACCGTATTACCTGCATGTTGCTCCATATAAGCTGTCACTTTATCAGCATAAACAGGGCTTTTCTCACGCAAAGCCTCTATGTCAATATTATAGTTATCCAGTTCAGTTATGTTCTCTTTATCTAACGGCACAATATTTTTCGCATAATAATAAATTTCAGCACTGTTCTGTAAAAAAGCTTTACCTACAAAATCATGAAATTCACTAATATTTTCTGGTCGCTGCAAGAAAGCAAGTTTCTGTGTCCCGCTGGGCCCAGAAAGAATTGCATCCATATCCATAGAACCAGTATCACTTTGACTCACACAGTCAATCTTACCCCAGTAAAATACCGCACCACCCGACCTTTCTGAATAAACACTATCTATCCCCCATATAAGCGCCGCTAACTGAAGCAACAATATGACCGATATATCGAACTTCAATGATTTTTTACCCGGTTTAAATACCAGCAAAGTCAAACCCGGACCCAGTACAACATCAACAAAAAAGAGTGTTAACAAACCCCGATCGCCACCATCAAGGTAAAAGTAAAAACTGGGATACCATACAAAAACAATTAAAAACGAAAGAACAGCAAATATAGAAAGACTAAATATTAGATGCACAAAAAAAGCTTTCTTACGGGATGTTTCTGATAATTTCATATAAACACTCTCATCTCATTAAATCTTTGCTTAATCTTAATTGTCCACACAGTAAAATTTATAAAAAAATATCACTCATATCAATCGCCCAAAAAACAGGGCTAATCATTTTAAACCAGTACAGCAACTAGCACTCTCTGTCCTACAAAAACGTCACAATATGACATAAATGTCAGCTATTCAGATTTTAAAAAAAAGATAGCATAACGTAACCACCTGTTTTTAAAAGCATTTTCTTATAGAAAAAATCTGGCACGACAACTGCTTTATAGTTATTAATCTCAACAGTTGAGATCAAATGAAACAAACCCCAATACTCAACATTCTAATTTTAGAGGAAACAAACATGAAGAAAGGTCAACTGGGTTTTACCCTTATCGAATTAATGATTGTTGTAGCTATCATTGGTATTCTGGCAGCTGTCGCAATTCCTTCTTACCAAAGTTACATCGCAACAACCAAAATGTCCAAGCTGAAAGGCAACTTTGACGCAGCCCGCACATATATTGCCTCTGGTTTCAAGAAAGATGCATCACGTAAAGCCCTGGGTCTGGCACCAGACCCTACCGCTGATTTCCCTCAAGATGCTGGTTTATTGATTGCCGCACTGAATGCCAATGGTTCAACAGCTCCTGAAGGTGGTGTAGCTCCCTTTGAAGCCTTACCAGATCCTATAAATGGCGTGGTTGGTGTAGTAGCAATCCAGGCACTTGCTGGCTCATGGACAAATGGTGATACCGTAACAATAACAGCACCAGCTTATATCGCAACAACTGCTGAAGTCGTTACTCTTGGTTACAACTAAGCACAACTATGTAGTTATTAATTTATATAGTTAAAGTGAAAGCCTCTCCAGATGGAGAGGCTTTTTCTTTTTTTGCGCTCTGAAAAGATATTTAAAATAGACTAAAACACCAAAAACCAACGCTCTTTATCAGCCATTTGACACCGCTTAGGGCCAAATTTAAGATCAAAGTGTGCCTTTAATATGAAAACAATGCTACAGTCCAATAAACAATTTATGTTATGTGCGAGGCTTCAGTTATGAGTAATTTTAGAACCATTAGAACAACGTACGGCTTCTCGCTGATAGAACTAATGATTACAGTTGCAATTATCGGCGTACTCGCTGGCATTGCAATTCCTTCCTACCAAAGTTACGTCCAGAGCAGCCAACATGCTGTTGCAAAAGATAATGCAGTCACCCTGGGCGGCTTTGAAGACACTTACTTTTATGAAAACGATACCTATCTGGCAGGCACATATGTTCCCGGTTTAAATGGTTTAGCTGCATTGGATTGGACTCCCTCTGGTGACGGTGATCAGTTCAGATACGTTGTAACAGCAGGAGCATGTGGCGACATTGCACAGTGCTGCAGCGTCACTGTCACATCAATTAGCGACCCAACAATCACTCAGACCATAAACAGACCCTGACACCAGGCATAAAACATACATAAAAAAACCCGGCTTTCCCGGGTTTTTTTATGTGTAAAATCTACCGAACAAACTCTTAATTCTGACAATTTAACAAATTTTCGGCTATGCTTAGCCAATATAAAACTTTGCACTATTTTTTCAATTGAACCTGGTCAAACAACCAATAACAACGGAATAACAAACTCGCCTATGTCTGTACAACCACGTCTACAAGGTCTTTCACGTAAACTCGTCAACGATGGACTCATTGATGAAGAAAAAGCCATCGAGGCTATAAAAGGCGCTCAAAAAGAAAGAATAACCTTTGCCCAGTATCTGGTTGATAACAAGATATTATCAGCCAAAAAAATTGCTATGGAAGCCTCAGCTGAGTTTGGCCTGCCCGTATTTGACCTGGATGCGTTAGATATGGAGGCGGTACCCAAAGACGTTGTTGATGATAAATTAATTGAAAAACATCATGCTTTACCACTATTCAAACGCGGCAATCGTTTATATGTGGGCATCTCAGACCCGACAAACCTGGCAGCCATTGATGATATAAAGTTCCAGACCGGCAACAATACCGAGGCTGTTCTTGTTGAAGTTGATAAGCTTTCAAAAATCATCGAAGCAGTGCTGGAAGAAGATGATGGCATGGACGAGATGCTGGATGATGGACTTGAGGATCTTGAATTTGCTGATACTGATGAAGATCCAAATAAGGAAAATGACTCCGATTCAAATATTGACGATACACCTGTAGTCAAATTTATTAATAAAATGTTGCTCGACGCGATAAAGAAAGGTGCTTCAGATTTACATTTCGAGCCCTACGAGAAGAGATACCGCGTACGTTTTCGCATTGATGGTGTATTACGTGAGGTTGCTTCTCCACCAGTCGGCCTAAACATGAAGATATGCGCCCGTCTGAAAGTAATGTCAAAAATGGATACTGCTGAACGCCGTGTACCACAGGATGGTCGTATTAAGTTAAAAATTTCCAAGAATAAAGCTATCGATTTTCGTGTTAACACCTGTCCAACCCTGTTTGGCGAAAAAATTGTACTACGTATCCTGGATCCATCAAGCGCATCACTCGGCATCGACATGCTGGGCTATGAAGAAGATCAGAAAGAGTTCTACATGAATGCACTTGCCAACCCTTATGGCATGATCCTGGTGACCGGCCCAACTGGTAGTGGTAAAACCGTATCTCTCTATACTGGCCTGAATATTCTAAATACAGAAGACACCAATATTTCAACCGCAGAGGATCCAGTGGAAATTAATCTGGAAGGTATTAATCAGGTTAATGTTAACGAAAAGGTGGGAATGACCTTTGAGTCAGCCCTCCGCGCCTTCCTGCGTCAGGATCCGGACATCATCATGGTTGGTGAGATTCGTGATCTGGCAACCGCTGAAATTGCCATCAAGGCCGCACAAACTGGTCACATGGTGATGTCCACCCTGCATACCAACGATGCACCCCTAACCCTGGCCAGGCTGGTCAACATGGGTGTACCACCATTTAATATTGCAGCCGCGGTTAATCTGATTATCGCTCAACGCCTGGGACGTCGATTATGCGAAAAATGTAAAACAGTTGAAGATTTACCCAATAATGTACTGGAAGAAGAAGGCTTTACTGCCGAACAGATCAAGGCCAAACCAACCTTATATAAAGCGGTTGGTTGCGATGCCTGCGATAAGGGTTATAAGGGGCGTGTTGGTATTTATCAGGTGATGCCCATCTCTGAAGCCATAGGAAAAATCATCATGGAAGAGGGTACTGCACTAGATGTAGCTGAACAGGCACAAAAGGAAGGCATCAACGATTTACGCCAATCTGCTATATTGAAAGTAATTTCAGGTGTTACCAGCCTTGAAGAAATTAACCGAGTAACCAAGGACTAGTAGAAGGGGAATAAACAATGGCTAAAGCAGCAGCAACCACATCTTCCTCCTTTTCCTGGGAAGGAACAAACAAGCAGGGAAAAGTGCTTAAGGGTGTAATGACAGCAGGAGATATTAATACTGTTAAAGCCGAATTAATTAAACAGGGTATCAAGGCTAAACCCGGGAAAATTAAAAAGCAGAAAAAGAAAAAAAGTGGTAAAAAAATTACACCCGCTGATGTCGCTGTATTTAGTCGCCAACTAGCCACTATGATGAAAGCTGGTGTACCACTGGTGCAGGCTTTTGATATTGTTGGTCAAGGCCACTCCAACCCTAGCATGGCCGAGCTTATCTTTAAAATTAAAGCCAGTGTTGAGGCAGGTAATACACTAGCCTCGGCTATGGCCGAGCATCCCCTTTACTTTGATGACTTATTTATCAGCCTGGTTGATGCTGGTGAACAATCAGGTGCTTTAGAAACGTTGCTGGAGAAAGTTGCAACCTATAAAGAAAAAACCGAAGCACTAAAAACTAAAATCAAAAAAGCCTTAACTTATCCAATTTCTGTTCTTGTTGTCGCTTTAGTTGTATCAGTTATTTTGCTGGTATTTGTGGTTCCTACATTCTCTGACATGTTTGCCAGCTTTGGTGCCGATTTGCCTGCATTCACCCAGATGGTGGTAGAAATGTCTGAATTTATGATCGCAGATGGCTGGATTGTCGGTGTGATAATTGCGTCAATTATTACCTCTATTATGCAGTTAAAAAAACGTTCCAAAAAATTCAATGAAAATTTAGACAAGCTGTTCCTGAAATTACCTATAGTTTCGGGTCTAACCCATAGTTCGGCTGTTGCCAGATTTTCACGAACCTTAGCGACAATGTTTGCAGCTGGTGTTCCCCTGGTTGAGGCTATGGATTCAGTTGCAGGTGCAGCAGGTAATGTTGTGTATAAGAACGCAATTATAAATATACGTGATGAAATTGCACAGGGCACAACTCTACAGGCCAGTCTTTCACAACGCCCAGAGCTGTTCCCCAATATGTTGATACAAATGGTAGGTATTGGTGAGGAATCCGGCGCCCTCGATGAAATGCTGGCTAAGGTCGCCGATTATTTTGAAGCCGCCGTTGATGATGCGGTAGATAACATGACCACGCTAATGGAACCACTAATCATGTCATTTTTAGCTGTTGTCATTGGTGGTCTGGTTATTGCTATGTATCTGCCTGTTTTCAAAATGGGCGAAGTGGTATCAGGCTAAAATCTGGAAATGCTTCACGTTTTTGAAATTACACCGTGGCTGTTTTATTCCACCGCACTTGCCCTGGGCTTGTGCGTTGGCAGTTTCCTCAATGTTGTTATTTATCGACTACCCGCCATGCTGGAACGTGACTGGCGCATCCAGTGTCACGAATACCTGGAATTAGGCGATGCAAAAATTGATGCTCATCTACAACAGCTCTCATTATCCAGGCCTGGCTCCAGGTGCCCTCATTGTGGGCATGAAATTCGCTTCTGGGAAAATATCCCTGTATTGAGTTACCTTTTTCTTAAAGGCAAATGCTCATCATGCAGTAAAGCTATTTCCATACGCTACCCCCTGGTAGAATTAATTACAGGCCTGCTCTCCGTTGTAGTCGCAATACGATATGGCGTCAGCCTGACCACTCTTGCAGCACTTCTAATGACCTGGACGCTGGTAGCACTCACCCTCATCGACTACGATAAGCAATTGCTACCCGACGACATCACGTTGCCTCTGCTATGGCTTGGCCTTTTAATTTCATTTTTTAACGTATTTACAGATACACAATCCAGCCTCATTGGTGCCATGCTCGGCTACATGGTTCTCTGGTCAGTATTTCAAATTTTTAAATTAATTACTGGCAAAGAAGGTATGGGGTTTGGTGATTTTAAGTTATTGGCAGCATTAGGCGCGTGGCTGGGATGGCAATTGCTGCCACAAATTATTTTACTATCATCACTCGTTGGCGCCATCACTGGTATTCTCATGCTACTCACTGGCTTAACTAAAAGACAGCAACCCATACCTTTTGGTCCCTACCTGGCGGCAGCAGGCTGGATTGCTTTAATGTGGGGAAACGATATTAACTATCTTTATCTTTCTTCCATTCAATAATGTTAAAGATCGGCCTGACCGGTGGTATCGGAAGTGGAAAATCAACAGTCGCCGAAATGTTCTCTAATTTTGGTATTACTATCATAGATGCAGATATTATTGCACACCAACTGACCCAGCCAGGAAGTGATTGCATCAATGAGATCAGGCAGCTATTTGGCGAAGATTTTTTTGATGATAATGGCGAGCTCAATAGAAGAAAAATTGCCCAGGCTGTTTTTTCAAACCCCTCAAAAAAAACTGCTCTGGAAAAGATTCTACATCCAAAAATAAGGCGACGCATTCTTCAGGAAATAGAACAATCCAGTCATGATGATTACATTATTCTGGCAATTCCCCTTCTTTTTGAAACTGATTTTACAGATTTAGTTGATCGAATTATCGTTGTTGATGCAGATGATGACATAAGAATACACCGTATCCAGCAACGTGATCATCGTCCTGAAGAACAAATCAAAGACATAATGAACGCCCAGATTGACCGTGATCTGCGCCTACAACAAGCCCATGATATTTTGTATAATAACGGCGAAATACAGGCCTTACATGAGGCTGTTTCCCTACTTCACCGCAAATATCTCAAAATGAGCAGCAAATAATTCAAGTATGGACTCATTTATGCCAGAATCAGCCAGTCATCATCAGTTAAGATACGTGCCGTGAATAAATTAACCACATACGAACAACCCACCAATGAACGCATTAGAGCATTTTTACGTCTGGAAAAGTTGTTCAATCAATATAGTTTCCATTTAAGGCAGGGACATACCTGGAATAATGCTATTGCCATCGATTCAATTAATGAGCTTCTGACATTCACCAGCCGTGCAGACATCAAGCTAGAAGCACTAAAAGAACTCGAGCGACAAAATACTCGTTTACAACGATTATCAAAACGCTCTCAAATCGACCAAAATCAACTGGATTCACTGCTTGGCAAACAAAAAAAGTTAATTACAGAGCTGCATTCAATTCAGGGTCAAATGGGGAAGAACACACAATCTTCAGACCTACTCTCAGCAATAAGACAAAAAAATTCCATACCAGGCTGCACCTGTGATTTTGACCTGCCTGCCTACCAATTCTGGCAAAGTCTGCCTGAGCAAACTCGCAGAACCCATATTCAGGAATGGTTTAAACCTTTCACTACTCTTGATCAGTCCATCCATTTAATTTTGGATGTACTACGCCACAGTGTAGAAGATACTGATGAAGTGGCTACTAATGGTTTTTTTCAAAAATCCATCGATAATAACCAGGCCATTCAACTATTAAGAATAAGTATTCCTGCTGACAGTGATTACTACCCTGAGATCAGCGCCGGTAAACATCGCTTTTCACTTCGTTTTATGACTAACAAGGACCCATCAAAGCGTCCTGAGCAATGTAATGAAGACGTAAAGTTTAAACTTAATTTGTGCACTATCTAATCACAAATAATATTTCTTTATTCTGAAATTAATCATTATTCCATAAAGCACCAATAGCTGAAATTCCCTGGGCACCTGCAAACCAGGCTTTTTCTGTATCGCTTTTCGATACACCACCCAGGGCATAAACGGGCACATTCACCTGCGCGGTCATTTCTGAAAACTTATCCCAGCCTAATGGTGTTATTTCTGGGTGCGTAGCCGTTGCTTGCACGGGTGACAACACCATAAAATCAACACCTAAAGATTGAGCAGAAATCATCTCCTGAACGTTATGGCATGAAACAGAAAGGTAATCACAATCTGGTCTTTCTGTGTATTTCTGTAACTTATGACTATTTAAGTGCAAACAGGAAGGAGTCATGATGTGATTGAGTTCATCAGGTATATTAAACATTAAGCGAACTTTTGACTGCTCACATAAATCAGCCGCCAGTTTAATAACTTCAGCGGCATACTTTTCGTTAACAGTTTGTAACCAGTCATTAGTAAGCCTTAATTGCGCCAAACGTATACCGCCATCAATAGCAGTACCAAGACGGCTTTCAAATTCATTGAGAGAATTAAATTTTCCTGTAATTAAGTAATGCTCAGGTAAATTTAATGCTCGAATAATAGGAACGTCCGCGGCCGGGAACTCATCCTGATTTAATTGCTCAACAGCCTGCCATTTTATCGCCTGTCCTTCTCGACCTGTAGCCTCTCCTGAATAATCATCCACCTTCCAAACATCCAGTAAAACAGTTTTATCAGGGTACTGGTGTGTTACTTTTATTAAGGGTCGATATGAATTTGCACGAATACCCAGCTCCTCTTCAAGCTCCCTCAATAACGCCTGTTCAACAGACTCACCAGAATTTAGCTTACCACCGGGAAATTCCCATAGACCGCCCTGATGCACCTCAGCTGCACGCTGACTGATAAGAGTTTCATTGTTGTCATTAGTAATCGTTGCAGCCGCAACATGAATAACTTCGGCGCTCAAGAGATTAGCTTCGGTAGTCCGAATTAATAGTGACATATTCGTGAGATAAATCACTGGTCCAGACTGTAGTTGAAACATCACCACGACCCAGGACCACCTTGATGGTAATTTCAGATTGATCCATTACTTTCTGACCCGCTTCTTCAGTGTAAGCCGCATCTCTACCACCCGCACTAACGATACAAACGTCGTCAAGATAAAGACTGACATCCTCCAGAACAAGGTTTTCAAGTCCTGCCCGCCCTACCGCTGCAAGAATTCTTCCCCAGTTGGGGTCACTGGCAAATAAAGCAGTTTTGACCAGTGGCGAATGTGCAATCGTATAAGCCACATCACGGGCTTCACTGAGAGACGCCGCAGCAACCACATTAACACTAACGAACTTTGTCGCACCTTCACCATCGCGAACTATGGCCTGGGCAAGATGTAAACAAATTTCATTGATAGCCTGTGAAAAAACGGGCGCATCAGCACTGTCTGCATCAATCAATGGTGTTTGCGCCGCACCTGATGCCATTAATATACAGGCATCATTAGTGGAGGTATCACTATCAACTGTGATCGAATTAAAACTATTTGCTACTGCATCATCAAGGCATTGCTGTAGATAATTATTATCAACCCTGGCATCTGTACCGATAAAAGCCAGCATGGTCGCCATATTTGGGCAAATCATGCCTGAACCTTTTGAGATACCGGTAACAGTCACCTGCTTACCCGCAATCGTAATTTGTTTAGATATTGCCTTAGCCACCGTATCCGTCGTCATAATACCCTGTGCTGCTTCCATCCAGTGATCAGGCGATAATTGCTGGTTAGCCAATTTCACGCCAGCATCCAGAACATCCATTGGCATAGGTTCGCCAATCACACCGGTTGAAAAAGGTAAGACTTCCTCAGCATTACATTGAATAGCTTTAGCCACCCATTCACAAATTTGCAGCGCATCCTGAAGTCCTTGCTTGCCCGTTCCTGCATTGGCATTACCTGAATTAATCAGCAGTGCTCTAGGTAGAGTTTTAGCGAGGTGTTTTTTAGCGACAATGACAGGAGCAGCGCAGAATGCATTCTTTGTAAATGTGGCAGCACAGCTTGATTCAGGATTTATTTTAACAAGCACAAGATCATCGCGCCCATTGGACTTAATGCCGCTGGCAATTGATGAGAGTTCAATTCCTGGAACAGGAAGAATATTGACGGGTTTAGAAAGACCTACTGCCACACCACACCTTTAAAAATAAACTAAATTGATTATCAGGTCAGCTTACCATGACATTGCTTGAATTTTTTACCAGAACCACACCAACATGGCTCATTACGGCCTAGTTTTTTCTCACCACGAACAAAAGGCTGCTCTGTTGATGATTTTTTATTAGTATTTTGTTCCTGGTGCATACCCTCAGCCTGATCATGTTGATAATTAACATTCTCAGTTTGAGCGTGACCTCGTTCCTCAATATTCTCAACTTCTTCACGTGTCTGGATTTTGACTTTCGACAAAATTGAAATGGCCTCATGCTTAATCTTATCAAGCATTTCAGAAAACATTTCAAAAGACTCTCGTTTATATTCCTGCTTTGGATCTTTCTGTGCGTAGCCTCGTAAGCCAATGCTCTGGCGCAAATAATCCATGGCTGCTAAATGTTCTTTCCAAATTCTGTCAAGAACGTTTAATAGTACATATTTCTCATAATTACGGATACCTTCTTCACCCGCCAGTTGTTCCTTGACTTTATAATCTTCAACTAAAGTTTCAAGAATACGACGACGCAAACCATCCTCATTTAATTCATCATCCTTATCTAGCCACATTTGAATAGGCATATCGCTGCCAAATTCTTCGCTCAGTGCTTTTTCGAGGCCCTTTATATCCCACTGCTCATCCAGACTACCAGGAATAATAAAACTTGAAATAACATCATTTAGAACATCTTCACGAATTGCAACAACAATGTCAGACAAATCATTTTCTGACATCATTTCATTGCGTTGCGCATAGACTACTTTACGCTGATCATTGGCAACATCATCATAGTCCAAAACCTGTTTACGAATATCGAAGTTATGACCCTCAACCTTACGTTGTGCATTTTCAATAGCACGATTAACCCAGGGATGCTCAATAGCCTCACCACGCTGCATGCCTAATTTTTTCATTAGTCCGCCAACACGATCTGAAGCAAAAATTCGCATTAAGTCGTCTTCTAGTGACAGGTAGAAACGGGTTGAACCATCATCACCCTGACGACCTGAACGACCACGTAACTGGTTATCAATACGTCTAGACTCATGACGTTCACTACCAATCACATGTAATCCACCTGCTTCCATCACTGTTTGATGGTTCTTTTTCCATTCAGCTTTTATCGCATCAATCTCAGATTGTTTTGCATCCGGTTTTTTCTTCAATTCAGCATCCAGGTTGCCACCAAGCACAATATCCGTACCACGGCCCGCCATATTGGTAGCAATAGTGACAGCCCCAGGCTGCCCTGCCTGTTCAATAATATGTGCTTCATTTTCGTGTTGCTTGGCATTTAGTATATTGTGTTTAATTTTTTCCTGTTTTAAACGCCTGGCAATTAATTCAGACACTTCAATGGAGGCTGTTCCAACTAACACTGGTTGCTGACGTTTCACACAATCACGAACATCCTCGACAATAGCTTCGTACTTTTCTTCCTGGGTTAAATAAACCAGATCAGTATTATCTTTACGAATCATCGGTTTATTGGTTGGAATAATCACTACTTCCAGATTATAAATCTGTAGCAACTCACCGGCCTCGGTATCAGCTGTACCAGTCATACCAGATAGTTTGTTATACAGACGGAAGTAATTTTGAAATGTTATTGAAGCCAGCGTCTGGTTTTCACTTTGAATTTCAACACCTTCCTTTGCCTCAACTGCCTGATGCAAACCTTCCGACCAGCGACGACCCGGCATGGTTCTGCCGGTAAACTCATCAACAATAACCACTTCACCATTTTGAATAATGTAGTGAACATCTTTCTGAAATAAAGCACTCGCACGTAGTGCCGCGTTAAGGTAATGAATGAGATTTATATTATTTGTGCTGTATAAACTTTCGTTGGCAGGAAGAATACCTTCTTTGACAAGAATATCTTCTACCCGCTGATGGCCCTGCTCAGTAATGTGTACCGAACGATTTTTCTCATCGATAGAAAAATCACCTTCCTCTTCCGCATCCTTTTCTTCCTTATGCTCACCCTGTTGCAGATGCTTTACAACTTCCTTAAATTTAATGTGCAACTCGTTGCTATCATTAACAGCACCGGAAATAATCAACGGTGTTCTCGCCTCATCGATTAGAATCGAATCGACTTCATCAACTATGGCAAAATTCAACTCTCGCTGAACTTTGTCTTCTGAAGTAAAGGCCATGTTATCTCTAAGATAATCAAAACCAAATTCGTTATTAGTACCGTAAGTAATGTCAGCGGCATAGGCCTGTTTTTTTTCTTCCTGACTCAAACCACCAATACTGACACCCGTAGTTAAACCCAGAAAACCATATAGACGTCCCATCCATTCTGCATCACGACTGGCCAGGTAATCATTAACGGTAACAACATGCACACCTTTGCCAGATAAAGCATTTAGATAAGCAGCCAGTGTCGCCACCAGTGTCTTACCTTCACCTGTACGCATTTCAGAAATTTTGCCACTGTGCAAAACCATACCGCCAATTAGCTGCACATCAAAATGTCGCATGTTGAGCGCACGTTTGCCTGCTTCTCGAGCCGTAGCAAAAGCCTCAGGAAGCAAATCATCCAGTGTTTCACCCTGCTGATAACGTTCACGGTATTCAACTGTTTTTGCCGCCAGCTGCTCATCACTCAAAGCAGATATTTCTGCCTCAAGCCGATTAATTTTTTCAACAGTTTTACGGTGCTGCTTAATTATTCGATCGTTACGGCTGCCAAATATTTTATGGAAAACTTTGCTTATCATTTTGAAAACTAACCTGTGACAAAACAACGAGCCAACAGGCCCGTTTCTTATATAAAAATCAAAAGCCTATTATGCCCGAGAATTAGTCTCTGGTCATGGGGATTAGATGAATATCTTGCTTAGAATATCTGAGTTTAACTACGAGACTGGACAAAGCTCAGTGGATCAACCTGACGATCGTTAAACAGTACCTCGTAATGCACATGCGGCCCAGTCGAACGACCTGTCGAGCCCATTAATGAGATAGCCTGACCTTTTTCAACCACATCACCTACATTGACAAGAATTTTTGCATTATGACCATAGCGGGTGGTATAACCATGACCATGGTTAATTTCAATGAGTTTACCATAACCATATCTGGAGCCAGCCCAGGTGACGACACCACTCGATACGGCAACAATTTCACTACCTTCTCTACCCGCAAAATCCATACCTTTGTGCATTTCCAGCTTCCCGGTAAATGGATCAGTACGTTTGCCATAGTATGAAGAGGTCCAGCCCTTGGTAATTGGACGCCCGGAAGGCCTTGTTTCCTGCCTTACCTGCTTAGTCATCAAAACATTTTCCAGTATTGCTAGCTGCTGCTCACGATTGTTCAGTTGATCACTCAAATCGCCCAGTACATTCTCAAATTCTACAGAAATTCCATTATCCACTTCATGTGGCCCACCAAAAGCAGGTGCGTGTTTAAAATTAAACTCTTTAGAATCCAGCTTGGATATTCTCACCAGCCGCTCACCCAAAGCATCCAGACGAGTGACATGGGCCTGCATCAAGCCCAACCTGGCAGCCAGTGCATCCAGTTCAGACTGAGCATTAGTACGTGCTGTCGCAATCAAACTCTTTTGCTGGGCAAGCTCTTTTTCCACATCTGCGAGCTGATTTAACTGTCCGGAACTCACTCCCCACCAATAACCTGCTGCTGCCATGAGACTCAAAAAACCCGAGAACACAATGCTTGAAGCCACCAGGCCCATCTGCCAACGTACTGGTTTGCCGTGAAATTTCCCTAAAAAGATAATATTCATATATAGTTTCTACTAATCATTGTTATCACAATCATAGTCTATTTGATAAGATATTCGACACTATGAAGCCTTTTAATAGTCAATTAAATCCCGCCCTGGTACTGAAATCACGCCAATTAGAACGATTAACCTCAATACTTAATGGTATATTACCACCTGAAACAGCCGGACATTACCACGTTGCAGGCTTAGATAGTAGCACACTCACCATAATTACTGATTCTCCAGTATGGACAACTCGTCTACGGCAACTGGGACCAGTGATTATCGAGACCCTGTCAAATAAGGCGGAAAATGAATTTCAACATGTTCGAATAGTAAGTCGACACGGCCCTATCCAAGCTCCAGCCCAGATCCATCAGCCTGTAAATCGTGTTCTCAGCGAGCAATCAGGTCAATTAGTCGCTCAGGCTGCTGAGTACATCGAGGACAAAGAACTCAAAAAAATCCTTCTAAAACTCTCGAAACGTCGCGAAAAGTAGGCTAAAAAGCCTGAAGTGGCTGCGTATAGGATATAGGTGAAGACGCATTTTCATCCTCAAACGTCACTTCTTCCCAGGCTGATTCCTCGGCGATCAAAGCCTTCAATAATTTATTATTTAGCGCGTGACCAGAGCGATGACCAGAGAAGGCACCGACTAAACTATGTCCCAGTAAATATAAATCACCAATAGCATCTAAAATTTTGTGCTTAACGAACTCATCTTCATAACGTAAGCCATCTTCATTGAGCACTCGGTACTCATCAACAACAATAGCGTTATCAATACTGCCACCCAATACCAGATTTTGTGCTCTTAGGTGTTCAATATCGTTCATAAAGCCAAAAGTACGAGCACGACTGACTTCCTTAACAAAAGAAGTGGTTGAAAAATCAATTTCTGCATCACAGGGCATACCTTTGAATACGGGATGATCAAAATCGATAGAAAAACCGACTTTAAAGCCTTCAAATGGGTCAAAACGTGCCCATTTACCATCTTCTTCAACCAAAATTGGTTTTTTAATTCGGATAAAACGCTTTGGTACTGCCTGCTCAGCAATACCAGCCGATTGAATTAGAAATACGAAAGGCCCTGAGCTACCGTCCATAATAGGTACTTCACCAGCACTAACGTCAACATAGGCATTATCAATACCCAGGCCGGCCATAGCTGACAAAAGGTGTTCAACTGTAGAAATACGAACACCATCCTGTTCCAGGGTGGTAGACAAAGTAGTCGGCCCTACATTTTCTGCTGTTGCCTTAATTTCAACTGGCTCGTTAAGATCAACACGTCGAAAAACAATACCTGTATCTGGTTGCGCAGGACGCAGCGTCAGATAAACTTTTTCACCAGAATGCAAACCAACACCGGTTGCACGAATTACATTTTTTAGTGTTCTTTGTCCAATCAACGTATTAAATCCTAGAGTATCTTTATTAGCCCATTCTTAAGCGTAAGCAATCAGCCCCATATTTTTACACATTTAACATGATAATTGGAGTCATTTTATGAATCATTACACGATTTATAAAAAATCCAGTCCCTTTCATCTATTAACACCTGGAAACCTGTGTTTTTATACAGATCAATCGGCTTGACGACGTAAAAAAGCCGGGATATCAAGTAAACCCTCATCATATTCGGCGGTTGCCCCAGTATTATTTTTACGCTGAACAGCTGGCTTTTCTAGCTGACCATAATCAACACGACCCTCGGAGTTTCGAGGCACTACGTTAATTTCTGGTTTTTTAGCCACTGGTGGTACACCCAGTCCAGTTGCAACGACAGTCACCCTTAATTCCTCGCCCATCGTATCATCAATGGCTGTACCCATAACAACGGTTGCATCATCAGAGGCAAAGGAACTAACCACCGCACCAATATCCTGAAATTCACCCAGGGTCATATTGGCACCGGTCACATTCACCAGAATACCCCTGGCACCAGACAAATTCACATCCTCCAGCAATGGACTTGCAACAGCTGCCTGAGCAGCATCTTCAGCTCGATTATCACCAATCGCCTTACCTGAACCCATCATACCCATGCCCATTTTCGACATCACCGTGCGAACATCAGCAAAATCGACATTTATGACACCCGGGTTGGTAATCAGTTCAGTAATACCCTGCACCGCACCAGATAAAACATCATTGGCACCATTGAATGCGTGCATCAGATCAAAATCACGACCATATACATCCAGCAGTTTGTCATTTGGAATCGTAATTAATGAATCAACATTTTGTGTTAATTCCTTAATTCCGTTCATCGCAATCTTCATCCGCGAAGGACCTTCAAAAGTGAATGGCTTGGTCACCACGCCAACCACAAGAATACCCATCTCACGAGCTAACTGCGCAACAATAGGTGCTGCACCCGTGCCGGTACCACCACCCATACCCGCTGTAATGAATAGCATATCGGTATTTGCAATCGCTTCCTGAATCAGTTCACGATCTTCCAGTGCTGCCTGTTGCCCTACTTCTGGCGTCGCGCCTGCCCCCAGGCCTTTAGTAATATTGCAACCAATTTGCAATGATTTAACACCTGTCACTTTGGTCAATGCCTGTGCATCGGTGTTGGCGCAGATAAAATCTACCCCATCGATACCACTCGCAACCATATGTTTAACAGCGTTACCGCCGCCACCACCTACACCCATTACTTTGATGACGGCATCCTGTGCTACTGAGTCCATAAATTCAAACATAAGCGTTCACCTTCGTCTGTTTGTTATTATTATTTGTACCGGCAAAACACCGGACCAATTCTATTTCGTTCTGCATTAAATTCTTTACTCTTTTTTTCATTAGAAATTCCCCTGAAACCAGCTTTTCATTCGACCAAGCACACCCTTTATGCCTCCATCCATCATGATATGACTGGTGCCCACATTGCGATGTTGATTACCAAATAACAACAAACCAACACCTGTAGCATGAATCGGATTACTGACTACATCCGAGAGACCTGTTACATATTGCGGCACTCCCAAACGAACCGGCATGTGGAAAATCTCCTCTGCCAGATCAATCACACCTTCCATTTTTGAACTACCACCTGTCATTACAATACCGGCAGCAATAATTTCTTCAAAGCCACTCTTGCGTAATTCAGCCTGAACCAGTGTTAACAATTCTTCATAGCGAGGTTCTACAACTTCCGCCAAAGTCTGGCGTGATAATTTACGAGGAGGACGATCCCCAACACTTGGCACTTCAATGGATTCTTCCGGGTTAGCCAACTGGCGTAATGCACAGGCAAATTTAATTTTAATATCATTGGCATATTGCGTCGGCGTACGTAATGCCACAGCAATATCATTTGTCACCTGGTCACCTGCAATAGGGATGACCGCGGTATGACGTATTGCACCCTCAGAGAACACTGCAATATCAGTGGTACCGCCTCCAATATCAACCAGACAGACACCTAATTCTTTTTCATCTTCGGTTAAGACTGAGTAACTGGATGCCAATTGCTCAAGAATAATATCGTCAACTTCGAGCCCACAACGACGCACACATTTAATAATATTTTGCGCCGCACCAACTGCACCCGTCACCAGATGAACCTTGGCCTCTAAACGTACACCAGACATACCTATCGGTTCCCGAATACCCTCCTGGTCATCAATAATAAATTCCTGCGGAAGAACATGAAGCACTCTCTGATCTGCAGGGATAGCTACTGCGCGAGCCGCATCAATAACACGGTCAAGATCACTATTAGTCACTTCTCTTTCACGTATAGCTACAATGCCGTGTGAATTAATACTTCTAATATGTCCGCCAGCAATACCTGCATACACCGAATTAATCTGGCAGCCCGCCATCAATTCTGCTTCAGCCACCGCACGCTGAATAGACTGCACTGTAGATTCAATATTAACCACCACACCTTTTTTCAAACCACGAGATGGATGCGTGCCCAAACCAATAATTTCAACATCACCTTCTGGCGTTATCTCTCCTACAATTGCTACAACCTTTGATGTTCCAATATCCAGACCTACAATCATATTTTTATCTGTTTTTTTGGTCATGTCTTTTACGCCTCTGTTACAAGCATATGCCCGGTGGCAATATTATTTTTTATTTTTACGGCAAAACCATTGGGGTAACGCAAATCAATCACCACCATATTTTTTAAATCAGGCTTGTCAAAACCTGAAAATACACGAACAAATCTGGCTAATCGATCTTCAGCATGATTACGACCTAATTTCACTTCGATTACATCATCAACTTTTTGCGACGAAAAATTTAAACTCCAGGCACGACGATTGTCCAGATTTAAGTCAGTCACTTTAAAACCCATTAATGAAAAATCTTTGTTAATCGTTGTTAAAAAATGCCACACCTTTTTATGCAGACCATCAGGGCCATTTAACTTCGGTAAATCTAATTGCTGTCCAATTACTTTTGGCTTAAATACATCGCCGTGATTACTGATCATGGCATTATCATTCCAGTAAGCTATAGCCTGTTTTTCTGTAACTTTGATATGAAGAGCTGATGGCCATTGCCGACGTACAGAAACATCATCTACCCAGGGCATTAACATTAATTCTTCCCTCATTGAATTAAGATCAAGGGAAAAATATCCACCATCAATTGCAGCAACAACCTTTTCTCTGAAATCGTCATGTGAAATATTTTCAAACTCACCTTCAATCTCAACATTTTTAATAGGAGACACATTACTGAAATCATATTCATTGAGTTTCCATAGTGATAATGACAAAACAATCACAGCTGGCACAATAATCAGTTGGCGCTTACGACTCATAACTCGCCCCCTTAAGAATTTCAACCACCAACTGTTGAAAATTAATTCCCGCCTGCTTTGCTGCCATCGGAACCAGACTGTGATCCGTCATACCAGGTACGGTATTGACCTCAATTAACCAGGGCTGGTTTTTTTTATCTATTATAAAATCAACTCGACCCCAACCACTTGCACCAACAGCATCAAAAGCTTTTTTTACCATCAACGACAAATGCTTTTCATCAGCTTCATCCAAACCGCAGGGACAAATATATTTTGTATCTTCAGATTGATATTTCGCCTCATAATCATAAAAAACATTAGATGTCTCTAAACGTATCATCGGCAAAACATGTTCATTCAAAACAGCCGCTGTGTACTCCACACCATGTATCCATCGCTCAGCAATAACTATTCCACCGCAGTCTCTTGCCTTTTGCCAGGCAGGAATTAATTCATCCTCTTTTTCCACTTTGCTCATACCGATACTCGAGCCTTCAAGTACTGGCTTAACAATTAATGGCAGGCCAGCTTGCTTTATGGCTTCTGCACAATCTATTTCGCTATCCAGTATCCAGTACTCTGGAGTTGGTAGATTAAGTGAACTCCAAACCTGCTTGGTACGTAACTTATCCATTGCCAATGATGAACCAAGCACTTTTGAACCTGTATATGGAATCGCCATCGCACTCAATAATCCCTGAATAGTACCGTCCTCACCACCACGACCATGCAATGCAATAAATGCACGATCAAATTTTTCTTTAGCTAGTACTGCCGCAATATCATGACCAACATCAACAGCATGGGCATCAATATTCTGCTCCTGCAATGCATTTAATACCGCCTTGCCACTCAATAAAGAGATTTCACGTTCAGCGGACCATCCTCCCATCAACACTGCAACCTTGCCAAAATTATTATTTGAAGCATTCATGACCGCTTCTCTCCAACAATTTTCACTTCCGTTTGCAATGTAATACCCGTCTGCTCCCGAACAGTGTTTTGTATTAACTCAATCAATGCTTCAATATCACCAGCTGTTGCTTTCTGATCATTAATAATAAAATTGGCGTGTTTTTCTGACACCACTGCACCACCTATACGTTTTCCTTTTAAACCACATTGTTCAATTAATCGTGCAGCATAATCATTTTCAGGGTTACGAAAAACTGAACCACAATTGGCTGTACCTGTTGGTTGTGATTCTGCGCGCCGAGCCAATAGCTGCTTAATATCAATAGACTTACCTTCGCTTTCACCAAATTTTAATAGTGCTGAAATAAACCATTCGTCTTTTCGTCCTTCAACACTTCGATATGCAATACGATAATCTTCCGGTGTTCTCTGATGAATTTCTCCATGACGATCGATAGTCTCTACACTCACCACGTGTTGCCAGGTTTCTCCACCAAAAGCTCCCGCATTCATTGCCAATGCACCACCAACCAAACCTGGAATACCTGCAAAAAATTCTGCCCCTGATAAATTCTCACGCTCACAGAATCGTGCCAGTTTGGCACTCGGCACACCCGCTCCCACGTATACGCAATTATTTTCTCTGCGCTCTAACTGCGACATCACACCCTGAGTAGCAATAACACTGCCACGGAAACCACCGTCACGCACTAAAGTATTACTACCTAACCCCATCCACAATAAATTTTCATTTTCCGGTAGTGACATTAACAATAAAGATAAATCATCAAGATCTACGGGCAAACAATAACGATCCGCCATACCACCTGCACGCCAGCTTGTATGATTGGCCATTGCCTCGTCATAACGAATCTCGCCTTTTATTGCTATCGTCGAAATCATGCTAGTGGCCTCCATTTCATAACTTCTCCTGCAATAAACTGGGTAAATCTTCTGCAATTCGGCCTATTGAACCTGCTCCCAATGTCAAAACAATATCTCCATCCTGAATAATTGCCTGTAAAGATTCCGCTACCTCTTCAATATCCTTAACAAATACTGGATTAACTTTACCGCGCGCACGAATTGCCGCACATAAAGAACGTCCATCAGCACCCGCAATTACTTCTTCACCCGCGGCATAGATTTCTGATAATAATAAAACATCAACATCAGCCAACACGTCCGTAAAGTCTTCAAATAAATCACGTGTGCGTGTATAGCGATGCGGCTGGAATACCAATACCAGACGTTTATCGGGCCAGCCTGTTCGCACCGCCTGCAAAGTTGCAGCCACTTCAGTGGGGTGATGACCATAATCATCCACCAGAGTCACTGTACCTACTAATGTATGAATATCACCATAGGAATGCATACGACGGCCAACACCCTCAAAACTGGCAAGCGCCGACTGGATAGCCGCATCTTTTACACCTAGTTCATGTGCTATCGCAATGGCTGCCAGTGCATTTAATACATTATGATTACCCGGCATATTTAATGTAATTGCCAACGGCTCGTTTCGTTCTGGCAACATGACATCAAACGAAGTTTTCATTCCTGATGACTGAATATTTGAAGCACAAACATCAGCATCTTGCTCAATGCCATAACGCAAAACAGGTCGTGTCACGTTTGGCAAAATATTTCTGACTTCTTCATCATCCACACACACTACAGCTAAACCATAAAAAGGTAGATGGTGCAAAAACTCTACAAAGGCTTCACGTAGACGTTCAAAATTATTGTGGTAAGTGGGCAAATGATCCGCATCAATATTTGTTACCACTGCCAGCATTGGTTGCAAATATAAAAAGGACGCATCACTTTCATCCGCTTCTGCAACAAGATATTTCCCACTACCCAAATTTGCATGTGCTGATGAACTATTTAATTTTCCACCAATGACATAAGTTGGATCCAGACCACCTTCAGCCAGAATACTGGTTACCAATGATGTCGTCGTCGTTTTTCCATGCGTGCCCGCAATCGCAATACCATGACTAAAGCGCATCAATTCAGCCAGCATCTCAGCTCTTGGCACAATGGGGATGCGCATTTCTCTGGCCGCAACAACTTCAGGGTTTTCTGGATTGATGGCTGTCGAGGTAACAACCACATCAACATCTTCTATCTGTGAGGCATCATGTCCCTGATAAACTTTAATACCTTCTGACTGTAAACCGCGGGTGATAACATTATTTGCAAGATCAGAACCGCTCACTTTATAACCCAGAGAATTCATCACATCCGCAATGCCACTCATACCAGCGCCACCAATACCAACAAAATGCACTTTACGAATTCTGCGCATGAAGCTATCAAAATCATTTTTTTTGATATTCATATTACTCCACCTGCCAACATACACCGCTCAGCAACATCATTCGCCGCTTCAGGTTTTGCCTGACTACGAGCTGAAATTGCCATACGTAAAAGTCGATCACGATTCTGGGTTAATTTCTCTATGGTTGAGCGCAACCACTCAGCGTCAATATTTTTTTGCTGATGAATAATAGCAGCATCAACTTTTTCAAGATAAGCTGCATTAACTGTTTGATGGTCATCCACTGCGTGTGGATATGGCACTAAAATAGACGCAATGCCAGCTGCGGCTAATTCAAATACTGTCATAGCACCAGCTCGACAAATGACTACATCGGCCCATGAATATGCTGCAGCCATATCATCAACAAAAGCTTCCACCCTGGCATCGATATGAAACTTTTTATATAAAGCCTGTGCCGCATCATAATTTTTTAAGCCAGTCTGATGCCAGACTTCTGGTCTTGCCGCCATTTCTATTTTAGATACGGCTTCGGGCACCAGCTCATTTAATCTTACTGCGCCTAAACTGCCGCCAATCACCAACACACGTAAGGCACCATCACGACCAACCAGCCTCTGTTCAGGCGTTGGCAAATCAATAATATCTTTACGCACAGGATTGCCTACATAATTAGCCTTCTTACCCAGTGTACCTGGAAATGCTTCTAACACTTCATTAGCCACAACTGAAAGCAATCGATTCGTTAATCCGGCAACGGCATTTTGTTCATGTATTAATAAAGGCTTTCTCATCAACCACGCCATTAAACCACCAGGTCCTGAGGCAAAACCTCCCATACCTAAAACTGCACAAGGTTTTCTTTTCAATATAACTTTCAATGCCTGATAGCAGGCCATGATTAATCTCGCTGGCGCCAGCAATGTATTCAATACACCCTTGCCTCGCCAACCTGTAATATTTAACCACTCGATTGGATACCCTGCTTTTGGTACCAGTCTTGCCTCAATACCAGCCTTCGTACCTAACCAGATCACGGGCACGCCTCTAGCACGTAATTCATCGGCTACTGCCAATGCGGGAAAGACATGACCACCTGTGCCACCAGCCATAATTAAAATGGGCTGCACCGCTCTCATACAGCACCTCCCACCAATGTTCTGCGGCGAGGACGACCTACAGCCTGTTTTGAAAATTCACCACATTCACAATGAATACGCAAAACCAGACCAATCGCCATACAACAAACTACCAGGCTACTGCCGCCATAACTCATTAAAGGTAGCGTTAAACCTTTGGTTGGCATCAAACCCATATTCACACCCATATTGATCACTGCCTGTAGCGCCAGCCAAACACCAATACCATAAGCCAGATATGCAGCAAATCGGTTACCACTTTTTTCTGCCTGCAAACCAATTTTAAAAATCCTGAAAAATAACAAGGTGTACAGCAGGATGACAAAAAAGACACCAATAAAACCAAATTCTTCTGACAACACAGCAAACAGGAAATCAGTATGTGATTCAGGAAGATAAAATAATTTCTGCACACTTCCCCCCAATCCAGTACCCAACCAGCCACCTGTGCCAATCGCAATCAGTGACTGCGTTAATTGAAAGCCAGTATCAAAAGGATCTGCCCAGGGATTCACAAATGATGTCAATCGCTCCATACGATAAGGTGAGGAAATAATTAACATCATGGCGCTAGCACTAAACATGGCCATGAATGATACAAACTGGATAAAACGCACACCACCCAAAAATGTCATCGCTAAAACTGTTCCCATGATCACCACAGTTGAACCAAAATCTGGCTCCATCAATAAAAGCAAACCTGCCAGCCCCACCATCAACATTGGCTTAATAAAACCACGAAACGATGTCCTTACTTCTTCACCATGGCGAACCAAATACCCTGCCACATAAATCAGCAAGAATAATTTCACCACTTCTGATACCTGCAAATTAAAGATACCCAAAGAAATCCAGCGCGTACTACCATTCACTGTTTTTCCAACACCCGGGATTAATACCAGCACTAATAAAAACAATGCAAAGCCCAATAAAGCCACACCTGATTTTTCCCACTGCACAAGTCGAATACGATAAATAAAAGCAGCTGCAAACACCCCAATAATTACAAACACAAGCTGGCGCTGAAAATAATAAAATGGATTGGAAAAATTACGATCTGCCACGCCCACAGATGCCGACGCTACCATTACTAGCCCTAACGATAACAAAGCAACACAAACAAACATCAACACGGGATCCAGATGATCCATCTGCCACGATGTAATTCGTTTTAAATCTGGTTTAACTTTTGATTTAGCCATACGAATACTCATCGAACATACTCCAGGACAGCATCAACAAATACCTGCCCCCGATGTTCAAAATTTTGATACATATCAAAACTGGCACATGCAGGCGACAATAAAACATTATCACCCTTTTGCGCTAATTCAGATGCTTTAATAACAGCATCTTTCATATCTGATGCATAAACAATAGTTACAATACCATCCAGTACTGATGCTATTTTTTTCGCATCACGCCCCATTAAAACGGCGGCGCGCAAATGTTTTTCAGCAATTTCTGCCAATGGTGAAAAATCTGCATCCTTGGCATCTCCTCCGGCAATTAATACCTGCATACCGGGCAAACCTTCGATGGCAGCAATACAGGCGCCAACGTTGGTGGCTTTAGAATCATTAAACCAGCTCACAGCATTTTTTTCTGTCACCCATTGTGTTCGGTGTTCTAAACCAGGAAACTTTTTAACCGCTTCAATCATGGATTTTTCAGGAATATTGATCACCGTTCCTATAGCTAAGGCTGCCAGAACATTAGAAATATTGTGCGCACCTTTTATTTTTATCTCATCAACAGGTAATAAAAACTTATCACCATGACACAGCCAGTCCACACCATCATTTTCACGTATACCAAAATCATTATTTAAAGGTGTTTTCATTGTAAAACCAATTGACTCAACGCAGGTACACAGTGAATCACTAACCAGGTCATCATCCCTGTTTACAACACAGTTTTTTGCGTTACGATATATCTCATGCTTGGTCATAACATAATCATTTAGACCATCATAACGATCTAGATGATCAGGACTAATATTAAGTACAACCGCTACATCCATCGGCAAATGATGCAATGTCTCCAGTTGAAAACTGGATAACTCTAAAACATACAATTCATAGTCGTCATCTAAAAGATCAAGCACTGGCACACCAATATTGCCTGCAGCCGTGGCATTAATACCTGCCTGCTTTGCCATCTCTGCTAATAAGGTAGTCACTGTACTCTTACCATTTGAACCTGTTATACCAATAACAGGCGATGCCACTTCATGAGCAAATAAATCTATATCACCAGTAATTTCTATGCCTTGCTCTTTTGCATTTTGTAACGCAGTCTCTGACATTGGCACACCGGGACTTACCACAATACGTCGCGCTGAAGAAAATAATGAGGGTTCAAATTTTCCTGTATGCAGTTCCACATCAGGGAAGCTTTCCTGTAATGACTTCATGCCTGGTGGTATATCACGACTATCTACTACTACCACGCACTCTCCCAAACCATGCAAATAACGCACGACAGACAAGCCTGTCTTCCCTAGCCCAACGACCAGGGTATAAATTGCGTTTCTTTTATCTTGCCTTCTTGTCATTTGCCTTTTTACTTTTAATTGCAACATTATTAACAATCGATTTCTTATCGAACCTTGAGCGAAGCCAGGCCAACCAAAACCAGTATCACTGTAATAATCCAGAATCGGACAATCACTCTTGGCTCTGGCCAGCCTTTTAACTCAAAATGATGATGCAAAGGAGCCATCCTGAAAACACGTCGACCAGTTAACTTGAACGAAGCAACCTGTATAATCACCGACGCTGTTTCCATAACAAATACGCCCCCCATAATTAATAACACCAACTCCTGCCGAATTAGAACGGCAACTACTCCCAATGCCGCACCCAATGCTAGAGCACCTACATCTCCCATGAAAACCTGCGCGGGATAAGTGTTGAACCATAAAAAACCTAAACCGGCACCCACCAGCGAGCCACAGAATATGGTCAACTCACCAGAACCAGCAACATAGGGAATGCCTAAATAACCAGCAAAACCAATATGCCCAGTAACATAAGCAAAAACAGCCAACGCACCCGCCACCATCACGGTGGGCATAATAGCCAAACCATCAAGGCCGTCAGTTAGATTAACTGCATTACTACTACCTACAATGACAAAGTAACTCAATACCACAAACGAAAACCAACCCAACTGAATCATCGCATCTTTAATAAAAGGAAAAATAAAAGTGGTTTCCATAGGCGACTCAGCCATACGATATATAACAATTGCTGCAGCTAAGCCAAAAATGGTTTGCCATAAATATTTAGCTTTAGCAGACAATCCTTTTGAATTTCCATACACCAATTTTTTATAGTCATCTACACCACCAATCAAACCAAACAGCAATGTCACAACCAGCGCAATCCAGACCTTGTCACTAGAAAGATCACTCCATAAAAGCGTACTCACTGCCACCGAAACCAAAATCAAAGCACCACCCATTGTCGGCGTACCCGCCTTGGACAAATGAGACTGCGGACCATCATCACGAACAGTTTGGCCAATTTTGTAGCTGACCAGTTTTCTTATCACAGCAGGACCAATTAACAAGGACAACATCAATGCCGTGATGGTGCCAAGAATCGCTCGCAAAGTGAGATACTGAAACACATTAAAACCACTGTGGTACTGCTGAAGATATTCAGTAAATATAAGCAACATCAGCCAACCCTCTGTTTATTATTTTTATTATCCAGCAGTAAAGCATCAACAACTTTTTCCATCGCCATCGACCGCGACCCCTTAACTAGCATCGTTGTTGATGAGCTCATATTTTTTCTAACAGCCTCAATTAGGGCATGACGATCTTCAAAAAATTCAGCACCCTCACCAAAACCTTCGACTGCATTACGACTTAACTCACCTATGGCAAATAGTTTTTTAACGCCCATCTGCTTCGCCTGTTGACCCGCTTCATAATGCAATTTTTCAGATGACTGACCTAACTCTGCCATATCACCCAAAATTAAATATGCATCACTATCCATCTCAGTCAATACATCAATCGCTGCATTGAGTGAACGTGGGTTGGCATTATAGGTATCATCAATAACCGAAGAACCATTTACGCCTTCCAGTAAATTTAAACGACCTGAAACACTGGAGAACGATTGCAAGCCTGAGGCAATTTTTTCAAGGCTTACTTCTAGCGCCAATGCCACTGCGGTTGAAGCCAAAGCATTCATTACATTATGTCGGCCAGGCACATTCATGGTAATAATCACATCACCTGCTACAGTTTTAAATTTATAATCAGCACCTGTTATAAGCTCTGCATAAATATCCGCCTGCTGATCTTTCATTGAGAAAGTAACAATCTTTTTACCTTTACAAACCTGCTGCCAGTAACCAGCATAATCATCATCTAAATTAATAATAGCCACGCCATCTTTAGTCAGACCACCATAAATTTCAGATTTGCCCTGAGCCACTCTTTCAAGCGAACCAAAACCCTCAAGGTGTGCTGGTCCAGCATTAGTAATCAGCGCAATATCTGGCTTTGCTATTTGTGTTAAATAATTAATTTCACCAACATGATTTGCACCCATTTCTATCACTGCATAATCATGCTGTTGACGAATTGATAGCAATGTCATGGGCATACCAATATCGTTATTCAAATTGCCATGCGTCGACAAAACCTGGTCATCATTAACTGCTTCAAGTAAAATAGCCCGGCACATTTCTTTAACCGTTGTTTTTCCATTGCTGCCTGTTACAGCCACCAGCTTGCCTTTAAATTGACTGCGCCACGCTGAAGCCAAATCACCTAGTGCAATACGTGTATCTTCAACACAAATTTGTGGCAACTCAATTGATTGAACATCACTCACCAAAGCACCAACAGCACCTAAATCTTCTGCCTGTTTTAAAAATTCATGGCCATCAAAATTTTCACCCTTCAGTGCTACGTACAAATCACCCTGCTGCAAGCTACGCGTATCTTTAGAAACTGCTGAAAACATGGCGTCACCACCTTGCAGTGTTCCATTAACAGCCGTTGCGGCCTGGGATAGACTCATCATTGCACCACCGCCTGGCATTCTTTTGCCACCAGTCGATCATCAAAATCATAACTTTTACCATCAACTAACTGGACAGTTTCATGCCCTTTTCCTGCCAATAGCACCACATCATTTTTTTTCGCATGATCAATTGCATAGGCAATAGCTTCGTAACGATCAACAATTACTTTTGCATCTGTTGCAGCATCAAAGCCTTTAATGATTTCATCAATAATTTCCTGTGGATTTTCAGTTCGTGGATTATCGCTGGTCACCACTACTTTATCCGCACAAGCCTGTGCTACTTTTGCCATCAAAGGGCGCTTACTACGATCACGATCTCCACCGCAACCAAAGACACACCAAAGCTGTCCATCAAAATGAGCTTTTACTGCTTTACAGGCTTCTGCCAATGCATCTGGCGTGTGTGCAAAATCTACCACCACCGTTGCAGCCATATCATCTGCAAACACTTCCATGCGACCAGGCACAGGTGAAACACTGGCTAATTTTTTTAACGACTCATCAAGAGTCAAACCATTAATTAGTAAAGTTGAAAGCACCGCCAGCATATTAGAAACATTAAAATCACCCAGCAACGGGATAAATAAATCACCATTTCCCTTTGATGTATTGACCGTGACATCAAAGCCATTTGCCACCGCTTTTATATTTGTCGCCTGTACAAAACAATCTGCATAATCCTGCCAATTTTCAAAATCACTCTGCATACTGTATGCCCAGACTGATAATCGATCCTTACATTTTTTCGCCAAAACACGACCATAGTCATCATCAAGGTTAATCACGACAGCATTCAATCCAGGCATAAAAAATAATTTTTGCTTGACCTCAGCGTAAGCTTCCAGTGTTTTGTGATAATCAAGATGTTCGTGCGACAAATTTGTAAACACCGCAGTATTAAATGAAACACCATTAACCCTACCCTGATCCAGGCCATGTGATGATACTTCCATAACAACACTTTCAGCTCCATTAACCCGCAGCATTTCTAAATCACGATGCACAGATAAAGCATCAGCAGTCGTTAAACCTGTGCTATTTAATTCACCAAGAAAACCATTACCCAAAGTTCCCAAAACCCCACAGCGTTTATCAGCTTCGTCCATACATTGAGCTATAAAATGCGCCACCGATGTTTTTCCATTAGTACCCGTGACACCCGTCACTTTGAGCTTTGATGAAGGATGCTGGTAAAAACGATCAGCAATCTCACCCATTTTCATTTTTAAATCATCACAATGCAGACAGGTTACTTTTTGCGCGACCTCATTCACAAGCTCATCACAACTATCACAGCCATCCCAGACAACCGAACTAGCACCTTTTTTAATAGCTGAACCTGCAAACTTTAGTCCATGCAGTGCATCACCCTGACAGGCAAAAAATAAATCATCTTTTTGCACTTTACGACTATCAATAGCCAAACCAGCCACATGCACATCATCACATTGGTTTAATGTTTCTGGCACAACAAAACCAGACAATAAAGTTTTCAGTGACATGGATGATTGAAACTGATTATCTAACATCAGACCTGCCCACCCTTGTTCACAACTGACTGTGATTTTATTTTTGACTTCATCACCAATTGTTTTTCTGAAATACTATCCGGAGCAACATCTAATAAGCGCATTGCACCTGCCATAACCTGACTGAAAACCGGGGCTGCAACCTCACCGCCAAAATGTTCACCATTTCTTGGCTCATCAATCATTACCACCATGACCAGTTCCGGTGAATTGGCAGGCACCATGCCTGCAAAAATAGACAGGTAACGCTCTTCTGCATAACCGCCGGCAACAAATTTATGCACTGTGCCAGTTTTTCCTGCGACACTATAATTAGCCACCTGGGCGCGTCGGCCTGTACCTTCATCACTAACAACTCGCTGCATCATCTTTCGCACAGCTTGTGCGGTCTCTGCACGCATCACACGCTCACCTTCAATCACGTGATCTTGATGCAGAAAACTAACAGGCTTGAGCACACCATCTGCCGCCAATGCACCATAAGCTCTCGCCAGTTGCATTGGCGTAACCGAAACACCATAACCAAAAGCCATCGATGCTCTTTCAAAATCACTGTGCAATGCACTCACAGATAAACGCCCCGTCGCTTCGCCAGGAAAACCACTACCTGTACCACCACCTAATCCCAGCTTCTGATACATATCCCACTGTTCTTCTGCATCAATACCCAGAACAATTTTACTGATACCAACATTGCTTGATTTTGCAATCACACCACTAACATCAAGCTCACCATAATTTCGATGATCACGAATCATATTGCCCTGCACTTTCATATATCCTGGCGCAGTATTTATTTTTGTTGATGGCTTCCAGATGCCACTATCCAGAGCCGCCGCCATGGTTAGCGGCTTCATGGTTGAGCCCGGCTCAAACACATCCGTCACTGAGCGATTACGGGTCGCCTCCGGACGCAACTGGCTTCTATCATTAACATTGAAAGAAGGCTGGTTAACCATTGCCAACACTTCTCCTGTTTTAACATCAAGAACTACAGCCGAACCAGCAATCGCATTGTGCTTAATCACCGCAGCTTTCAGTGTTCGGTAAGTTAAATACTGCAAACGTCGATCAAGACTTAACACCACGGGCTTGCCAGGCTCAACAGAACGAATTAATTCCACATCATCAAATACACGGCCCAGACGATCACGAATAACTCTTTTCTTTCCCGTCTCACCTTTTAACCAGTCATTAAAGGCCAGCTCAATTCCTTCCTGACCATTGTCATCAATATTTGAAAAACCAATAACATGCGCTGCTACTTCACCGGTTGGATAATAACGGCGATATTCATCCTGCAAAGCCAGACCTGGAATATTAAGACTCATTACTTTGTCAGCTAGTTCAGGTGAGGCATGACGTTTTAAATACATAAATTCACGATTTTGATTTGCCTGAATTTTTTTCTGCAAAGCCTCTCTATCCATCGATAGCGCTTTTGCTAATTCCGGCACACGATCCATAGATAAAATGATTTCTTTAGGATTCAACCAAATACTATTAACCGGGGTACTCACCGCAAATGGCTCACCATTTCTATCAACTATCTGTCCACGATAAGCAGGAATAGAAACCACACGTAACTGCCTGGCATCACCCTGACGCTGAAAAAACTCACTGTGCAAAACCTGCATATCCAGGGCACGAGCCAGTAACACTGCCACCGCCAGTAAAAATACCAGCAACAAAGAAATCCGACGCCAGGGCATCAGTGGTTTTCCAATATTTTTTGCACTATTAAATATCATGGATTAATAAACACCACTGCCTCTGCTTTCGGCATAATCATAGATAGACGCTCGCGCGCCACTTTTTCAATACGACCATGTCCAGACCAGGCGCTCTGCTCTAATTGCAGCTGCCCCCACTCTGTATTAAATTCGTCAACCTGCTGTTTAAGCCCCTGCAATTCAACAAATAATTTTCTACTTTGGTGCTTGCTGTAAATCAGCAAAACAGCCGAACTCAACACCGCTATTAATACCAGTGTCGCAATTAAAAATAATCGTTGCTGATCCATCATTGCACACGCTCCAGCACTCTTAAACGCGCACTTCTTGATCTTGGGTTCTCAGCCAGCTCCTGCTTACCCGCAATCCACGACTTACCCACCTGTCGATATGGTGGCTGCTCATCTTTATCCATAATCGGCAATCCCGGTGGCAATTTTGGTCGACTGGATTTTGCACGCATAAATCGTTTCACCATTCGATCCTCTAATGAATGAAAACTAATCACTGCTAGACGTCCGCCGACCGACAAAACAGAAGCCGCTGCCTGTAAGCCCGCTTCAATCGATTGCAATTCCTGATTCACATACATACGAATCGCCTGAAAACTTCGGGTCGCTGGATGCTTATGTTTTTCTTTCACAGGAATTGCATCCGAAATTATGCCGGCCAGCATCACCGTGTCATCAATTTCATGCTCAGCCCTGGCCTCTATGATGGCGGTGGCAATTCGTTTAGAAAATTTCTCCTCACCATAACGCTTCAACACCAAAATCAAATCACGCATCTCAACTCTGGCCAACCATTGCATTGCCGACTCTCCCTGCTCGGTATTCATGCGCATATCCAGAGGGCCTGATTTTAGAAAACTAAAACCACGCTCAGCATCATCCAGCTGCGGTGATGACACACCCAGATCCATCAATACCCCATCGACACAACCATTCAAACCACGCGCCACAATGACTGCCTCCATCTCACTGAAGTTGCAATGCTCAAACTCAATACGCGGATCATCAATAAATTGCTCACGCCCGTAGGCGATGGCTTCTGGATCCTGATCGAAAGCGATCAAACGCCCCTCCCGACCTAAATTGTTCAGTATCACGCGGCTATGCCCACCCCGACCAAAGGTCGCATCCACATAAACGCCGCCTTGCTTAATATCCAGTGTCTCCAGCACCTCATTCAGAAGCACTGGCTGATGACTAAAATCGGTTTCCATACCAGTTAGAGCGATAACTCTTCCAACGCTACCGGAAGCTCACCCTCATCATCTTGCACACTACCCAGCAGTGCATCCTGTCCACTACTCCAAAGCTCTTCATCCCAAATCTCAAATTTCTTTCCCTGACCGATCATGACAATTTTTTTAGTTAAACCCGCATATTCACGTAACAGGGTCGGCAAAAGAATACGACCCTGACCATCCATATCACATTCAGTGGCATGACCAATCAGTAAACGCTGTATCGATTTCGCTCTTTTATTAAAACTGGGCAACCTAACCAGCTTGGCTTCAATAATTTCCCATTCAGGCAAGGGATAAACCAACAGACAACCATCAGGATCAACCGTAACCACCAATTGGCCGTCACAATTTTCAAGCAGGCGCTCACGATAACGCGAAGGCATCGCCATTCGGCCCTTCGTATCTAACGCCAGATTGTTGATTCCCCGAAAACTCATTATTCTTATTTACCCACTTTTACCCACATTTCTCCACATAGCGACACTATAGGAACTAAACAAGGGTCATGTCAAGCATATTTAGGGCTTAAAAACAGGTAAAAATACCTTATCTGACAAGAACTTAGCGGATAATCTGGAGAATCCATTTTGGAGAAAAAAATAGGCGTTTTTAAATCATTGGCTTGGCGCTCAAAGCTAATAATCTACTTTAAGTTAGACCCAAAACCAGCTATTTTGAAAAAATTGAAGAGATACTCAATAAGAAAAAAGAATAGGGAGTTGGCCGATAAGCCGGGTTCTGTCATCACTAAAAAGTGAGGGCAGTCATTCATCTGGATAATACGTCGCCGTACACCTCAAGCAACCTACCCGGGAACAGCGCGGACCACGCATTATGTCCCCCTATTTGGTCTTGCTCCGAGTGGGGTTTACCCTGCCATGCCTGTTACCAGACACGCGGTGCGCTCTTACCGCACCATTTCACCCTTACCTGCAAGCAGGCGGTATATTTTCTGCTGCACTAGCCGTAGGCTCACGCCTCCCAGGCGTTACCTGGCACTCTGTCCTGTGGAGCCCGGACTTTCCTCCCTGCACTTACATCAAAGATGCAAACACAGCGCGACTGCCTGGCCAACTCCCGAGCGCTAATATAACAGGCTATGCACATCCACGTCATCACAAGAACATCTAAATAAATGACCAAATGCACGATTCAATGAATGCCTCAGCGGTAAATACTTAAAAAAACCACATTCACGATGATCCAGTAAAACACTCGCTCTTTGCAATAGCTTATTATTAGCATCGATTTTACAGCCGCCATATACAGCATCAAGCGCACGTTTACGATTATGACAATGCCACTCAGCACAGGCCAGATTCAAAAACACCGTTCCATCCTGCGTTTCACTGCTGGCCACATCACGACAAATTAACAAACCATTCCGGTTAGAAACTAAAACCTGAGCCAAACCCGCATATGATGCCACTCTATTATAAAGCTCGTCATGCTCATCAAGATCCTTCAATACCATTTCAAAATCACGTACCGCAGCCTTGTAATCTTTGGCTTCTAGCGCCTGCAAACCTTTTTCATAGATTTCGGTATTCATAACAACCTCTTGAATCGAACAAACCAACAAACTGTCAAAACTATATCACAATAAAAAATGGAGTTGTTTATTAACTGGTAACCGATAAAAATAGCCACTGGTTTCACATACTATTGCGCCAATTAAGCCTACAAATTCTGTTGCTTATTTATGTTTTTTGCTTCCGCTAACGACATGGCTAACAGGAGAGCATCTTCCTCTTGCTCCAGGTCCTGTTGAGTACAGCCCTGCAATGTTTCAATTATGCGCCGCAATATATTTAAAATAATAATTACCGGTAAAGTTATAACAACCCAGGCAACAATAGCTAGTGGCCATATATTACTTTCCATGATGTGCGGAATAATAATTACAGTAAATGCAAGCGTGGCACTTACATTAACAAGTGTTTTAATTTGTCTTGGCCTTCCAATTGCAAATATGATGGGCAAAAATATAATGCCAAGATATAGATAGAGAAAAAAGAATGAAGCATGCTCCAATGAAAAATAAATAATTGAAATATGCGTCAAAAACCCTGAATAAAAAAATATTAAGAACGCTAAAGCTATTTTTATTTTAAGCGTTTGATCCATATTATTTAACTTTATTAAACCATACAGCAAGCAGGATGATAAAAACCTAATGCTTCACCGCAAAGTACGCAAAGAACGTGGAGAAAATATTAAATTATTATATTAGAAATAATCGCTCTCTGACACGGTTTTTTCTTCATATAAAAAACACAATATTTATTTTATTTTTAAAAAGAGCGAATTAACAGAAGAGTCTTGCCCAAAAACAGAACCCACATCAGTGCCAATAAGATCTACAGATTTTGTCAGTCTAAAATTAGATGCTGTGATTAAATCTGAGCTATAAGGTGTCTGCAATGACATAGGCATAGTATCAATAATAGGGTATCGTAAACTGGAATCTGAAATGATTGTGTCCTCAGTGTTTGTAGGATTATCACCAATATCTCTTCCTAACACTACATATCCAGCGAAGTTGCTTGGCAAGCCTATTCCATAAGAATTAGTCCCATCTGAAACTACATAGGGAGAATTAGCAAAGTCAAGCGTTGTATTGTTGATAGCTGTAAATGAACCACTCGCAATGTTACTTCCACTCAGATTAGGGAACAGAACTATACCCATTTGAGAATTATTTGAATGGATTCCTCCGCCTTCTATAATTATTGGTACTTCTCTTAAGTCAGTATCATAAAAGGTAATAAAAGTTCGCTC
>Ga0224511_10000036_pt1 | contig 46553 bp, 50 predicted proteins | sample SF_May12_sed_USG_2_FD_169988 | JGI IMG/M metagenome (GOLD analysis project Ga0224511, IMG submission 169988) | Sediment microbial communities from San Francisco Bay, California, United States - SF_May12_sed_USGS_8_1 | ecosystem: Environmental > Aquatic > Marine > Sediment | place: USA...
AATGCCGGCAATAATATCAGCCTGCAATACTTTGGGTTTTGTACAATTTCCAATCCATGCCATGAACGGCAATAAACGAATAGGGTCTGACAACAACGCCTTAAAATCAAACATTTTTAATTTGCATCCAAGATAGAGTTAGCGAACAACAATGGTTCCGTAAAAAACCCCTGATTTTAACATGATCCTCCCAATAAACCCAATTAAGCCCATAAAAATGCAGCCTAAGATGATATAAGACAAGTACTTGTTTGCACTATTGCCGACAATAAATAGCCACTACCACACCCCACTATCAAAGAGGGGGCAAAAACGGGTACAATAGCGTCCTTTTTACAGGCAGGCTCAACCAACTCATGAATCAACAGCAGCCGCCATACAACAGATTTTTAAAGATATAACAGGAGTACACCATGTCTCAAAAACACCCTATTGTCGCCGTCACCGGTTCATCAGGCGCAGGCACATCCACTGTAAAACACGCCTTTGAGCAAATTTTCACACGCGAAGCTATCACCCCCGTTGTTATCGAAGGCGATAGCTTCCACCGTTATGATCGTGCCTCCATGAAAGAAGCGATGGCCAAGGCCGAAGCTGAAGGCAACAACAACTTTAGCCACTTTGGTCCAGATGCTAACGTCTTTGACAAACTTGAAGAATTATTCAAAAGCTACGGTACAAATGGCACAGGCCAACGCCGTCTTTATCTGCACAGCGATGAAGAAGCCGCTCCTTACGATGGTTTAAGCCCTGGCCAGTTCACTCCATGGGAAGATATTCCAACCAACACTGACCTGATGTTCTACGAAGGCCTGCACGGTGGCGTGGTCTCTGACGATGTTGACGTTGCTCAACACGTTGACCTGTTAGTAGGTGTTGTACCTAGCGTTAACCTTGAGTGGATTCAAAAAATTCACCGTGACAATGCTGAACGTGGTTACTCAGAAGAAGTCATCGTAGACACCATCCTGCGTCGCATGCCGGACTACATCAACTACATTACTCCACAGTTCTCACGCACTGACATTAACTTCCAGCGCGTAGCAACTGTCGATACTTCAAACCCATTCATCGCACGTGATATTCCAACACCTGATGAAAGTTTCATCGTGATTCGTTTCCGCGATGTTGAAAAATTCAATACTGATTTCCCTTATTTATTGAACATGATTCCAAACTCATTTATGTCACGCCGTAACACACTGGTTGTACCCGGCGGCAAAATGGGGCTGGCGATGGAATTAATCCTGACCCCAATCATTCACGACATGATTGAAAATGCAAAATAATATCACTGTTTCATTAAAGTGATTAAAAAAGGCCAACTTTATGCTGGCCTTTTTTTATGGCACCCTTATTTTTCGTAGTACACTTATGTTATGCCCACATTTTCCCTGATAGACAGTCACTGCCATCTGGACTTCATCAATTTTGATAAAGACCGTGATGCAGTACTCGAACGCGCAAAAAAAAATGGCATCAACAATATCATCATCCCTGCCGTTTCAGTCAACAACTGGCAAAAAATCCAGGCGCTCTGTAATCAACATCCAAATTTACATCCCTGCTACGGACTGCACCCTTACTGGGTCGAACAGCATAAAGAAGCTGATATAAAAAAATTAGAAGCATTCATTAACGAGACCTCCTGCATCGCCATTGGTGAATGTGGTCTCGACTACCGACCTGAACAGGCCAATAAAGAAAAACAACAATATTTTTTTGAAGCACAGCTCAATATCGCACAGCAAAATAACTTACCCATCGTCATTCACGCTGTAAACGCCACTGAAGAGGTAATTAAGCAATTACGCAAACGCCCCGATCTACGCGGCATGATACATAGCTACTCAGGCAGTTATGAGCAGGCATTACAATTAATAAAAATGGGTTTTTACATCAGTATAAGCGGCGCAATTAGCTATAAACACGCAAAGAAACTACAGCAGCTGTCCAGCAAGCTACCACTAACTTCCCTGCTTATAGAAACCGATGCCCCTGACCAGCCCGACAGCACACATCACCGACAACGCAATGAACCCGCCTATCTAACCGAAACACTAGATGCTTTAACTAAATTAAGAAGCGAAGAAAAAGAAAAAATAGCACTCCAAACAACAGTCAACGCTAAAACACTATTTCGTATTGACTAGCCATTAGCGTGAATATTTTAAAAAACCTTTGATTAATTATATCCACCCTGGCTACTAATAAATATTAACAAATACCCAAGGTGAAATTATTTATCATCAATAAATTTTGAAATATATTCGGGCACTCGTTGCTGTAACCAAAATATCGGCTTGGCCAGGCTGCCTGCAACAAAACCGATATGGCCACCATGCTCGCATATCTCAAGATCAATAAAACTGGATAATTCTGATTGATCAGGAACACTATCTCTCTGCATGAAAGGATCATCCAGAGCATGTATCATCAATGCAGGTTTTTTAATTGCTTTTAAATACTGCCTCGCACTGCTTTTAGCATAATAATCATGTACATCTTTAAAGCCATGTAATGGCGCAGTAATTCGATCATCAAATTGCCAAAATGTTTTTATCTGTTTTATTTCATTTTTGTTCAATCCAATAAGCGCCTCAAAATCAATCCTCCCGGCCTTATCGTACATTTTTTTATTCAAGCGATTAATTAAGTGCCATTGGTAAATTCGCGACACGCCCTGACTTAATTGTTTTGCAGATAAACTGAGTTGCACTGGCGCACAAATACTGACAGCGGCCTTTAATGGTGAACTACCACCATATTCAGCCTGTAACTTAAGCAACATATTTCCACCCAGCGAAACGCCTATCGCTGCCAATGACGAAGCAGGAAACTCTTGATTCAACCATCCCAGCAGATAGCGTGCATCTTCTGTTTCACCACTATGGTATGAACGTGGCAAGCGGTTAGGCGTATTTGAGCATCCACGAAAATGCATCAAAAGCGCTGTCCAGCCCTGCTCTTGCAAAGAACACATAATCGTTTTTACATAATGCGAATCAATAGATCCTTCCAGGCCATGGAATAAAACCACAATAGGCCGCCCATTTTCTGGTTTACCTAACCAGGCAAGATCGACAAAATCACCATCATTCAGTTCAAGCCTTTGTAACTCAACATCTTTTAGAACTGGCTTTTTTAGCAAAAAAGGCAACAAAGTTTGAATATGTTCATTCGACAATCCAGACATTGGGCGAAATTGACTTTGTATAATCATAACAGCACTACTGCAACTCTAATCAACTTGTCTTAAATTCAAATTTGCGGTATCAGCAATCATCTTTTTTTCTGGCAATGTTTGTTGAAGTATTCTCATTACCTTTTTTGCTGTTTGCCTATATACCGTCAATTTTCCACCAATAATTGATAATACTCTTGGCTGCTCACCATCATTAACTTCAAAACAAGTTTCACGAGAACGTTTAAACAATGATTCACCTGCAGAAGGCAATACACGACAGCCAGTCATTGTTCTCAAAATTTCTTTTTCATGCAATGGAAAGTAATGAGCATAAACTTCAAGCAAATAATCTTTTTCCTGCTCAAGCATATGCATATTCGTCGGATCACCCTGGTACAAGTGTTCAGTTGTACCCAACAATGAATGTGACTTCCATGGCAATAAAAATACCACTCTCTTGTCCTTTGGCGCTTCCAGATAATAGGCCTGACTAACGGGCGTTTTTACAACCAGGTGAGTGCCCTGTACCAAATCAGGTTTTTCTATACTTGCCTGGGGAAAAATACGCTTATTCACAGAATAAACCCAGGGTCCAGCAGCATTTATAACAACACCAGCATTCACTGTTTTTAAAATTCCATGTTGATAAAACTGCACAATGACCTTATCTTTTTCAACATCAGCCCTAATAAATTCAGCATCACAATGGTGTTCTGCACCAAGACTTAATGCAGACGACATGACCGCCTTTGTTAATTCAGCATCATCTGTTTGCGCATCATTATATTGAAAAACTGTTTTAAGATTTTTTGTTTTCAAACCATCTAGCTTATCCCAATCGCGAGGTTCAACCTGATGGTAGATATGCTGCTTTTTCAAGCCTGCCAGCAAAGCATATAGACTCAAACCAAGATGCATAGTTAAACTTGAGCGCTGTGTCTCTTTATATACAGGAATATTAAATTTCTGCATATGAACCAAATCAGGTGCAAGCTTCAGAAGTAATTCTCTTTCTTTTAAGCTTTCACGAACCAGAGAAAACTCAAATCTTTCCAAATATCTTAGACCACCATGAATTAACTTACTTGAGCGTGCGGAAGTTTCCATCGCCAGCCTTGAATTCTTCTCGAGTAACAAAACACTATACCCCATCGCAGAGGCCGCCTGCGCTACACCTACACCGTTAATACCGCCACCAATGATGACCACATCATATTGCTCAGCATTCATTATCATTGACAGATTGAAGTTTGCTGACACAATTAGTTTCAATAATATTTATGCCAAGATCGGTATATTTTTTTATCTCTTTAGCTGTATTAATGGTATATACAACCCACTTCCATGACCCTCTCCAAAGGGTTTTTTTATCATTAGGACAATGAAACTTATCAACAAACAGGTATTCCGGTGATAGCTCTTTTGCTTTTATTTGATTTTTACTCGACCATTTAGGTAATACCCAACCGACAGGTACACTATATTTTTCACGCGCATATACCAGTGCATCATAATCATATGATATTAATATGGACTGATCATTAATCGCCTGCAATGCATCAATTACCAGATCAACCACTTTATTACCATAATGAAATAGACTGTCCTGCTTAATCTCAATGAAACAGGTTACTCCAGGCCAGTTCTGCAATAAATTTGAAAATTGATTCAATGTTGCAATACGACAATGATTAAATCTATTAGAAAATTTTTCTGGAAGGCCTGCTGGAATATCTTTGAATTCAGCATAATTATTTTTCATTATGTTGATATTTTTACCCGTCAGTTTCTTAAGATCTTTGTCATGACTCAAAACAACAACACTGTCAGCCGTAACATTTACATCTGTTTCAATATACACAACCCCTGATTGAAGCGCATGCGTAAAACCTTCCAGGCTGTTCTCCGGAAATGAGTCTGGCTGTCCACGGTGAGCAACAAGAAAAACCTCATCTGTCATAGAATATAAATCCCTGCATTTACTAATCTAATCAAGTTGAAAATAACCAATCCTGCCATTACGGCATTCTAGCAACACGGCATCGCCCTTACTTTCATCTAATATTTTCTGCAGTTCATCAAGCGTATGAACTTCTTTTTCATTTGCGCTAACAATCATTTCACCCACTGGCCAGTCAATGTCATCAGCCTGCGCCCCTTGATGAATATGTGTCACCACCAGCATCGGTTTTTCCTGATCAATAGTTTGCAACATATCAATTTGAGCATTGGCATCAATCTGGCGCATAGCTTCTATAATTTCATAACTCAGCTCCTGAATGATCATTCCAAATACTTCTATGTATTTTCGCTCTGCAATAATTGGACGTGACACCACTCCTTTCTCAGGGTTACGCATTGCTTTTGCACTGGTCGTCTTAATTTCACCGTTACGTTGATAGACCACTTCCACATCAGAACCAATAGGGATTAGCTTCATTACATCATAATTATTTTTATGCCTGAAGTGGCCTTCCTTTCCAATAACAATTCCATGGCGGTCAAACTCCACACCATTAATTGAAATGATTACATCACGTGCTTTTATACCTGCAGCTTCAAGGAAACCACCAGCCTCCACCTTGGCAACAATCAAACCCTTAGCTTCTGATTGTTTTAATAATGCATTAAATTTATCTGCATTTTTTTGTAGCTTACCGCCAATGCCAGCAAAATGAGGTTCATTTTGTTTCAGCAGGTTTTCAATAATAATTCTGACGAACCCTGCAGGTGTTATAAATCCAATATTCTCCGCCTCAACCATTACCGCTGTATTCAAACCAACTACCTTGCCATTTCTGCTGACACTTGGCCCACCTGAATTACCCGGGTTGATTGCCGCATTGGTAACAAATCTTTCAGTGGTATATTCTGAGCCAGAAATAAAATTGGTAATCTCACCTCCCGAAATATTTGGCTCAACCATACCCATGGGATAACCAATCGCTTTAATTTCCTCACCACGTGCAGGACTTGACCCTTGCCACAGTTCCAGATATTCAATATCTCTTACTGCCAACTCTTTAAAGCGCAGCAATTCTTTTTCGGTAAGTTTGATTAAAGCTACATCTGGTTCCAGTTTTTTAACCAGACCAACCAATTCTGCTTCAAACCGCTCTTCACTGGTCAGCATGGAGCTGACTTCTATTTTGTTCGCATTTCTCACCACATGCGCATTAGTAACAATATAACCTTCAAGTCCATTATATTTAACGAAGAATCCTGAGCCCAGCCAGACACCCGGAATTTTAATGGCCGGATTCATTACCGATTGCGTGTCTTCTTCTATGTGGCCTTCGACCTGAATTTGCACCACGCCGTTCATCATTTCACGGGCTACATCAGTCAGCTTATTTTTCTTTTTTGTCATATTTTTATTATAGAGGCGAATCACTAATAAATGCTTTATTTATTTGTTATATAACAATCATGCCCCTGCCATCCATATATTTTTTATAGCATTGTTATAGTATCATCTATATTGACTGTGACACCCCACGACTTTAAGGAATAAGCGACGTGTGCAAATCAATTCTATTCATCATACTATTTACCTATTCTGGACTATGCCTTTCTTATGACTGGATACCCGACCGTCGTAAGGACCAGAACCCCACGGAACCAGCCCACCTTTTTGTTCCACTACCTTACAGCAAGCCTGGTATTGGCGAAGGCTTTGTGATTTTGGCAACAGCTACAAATGTAAATGAATCTACAGCTGATCTTAGCGGCATTTTTGTTACCGGCGATGCCAAAGGCAACATAATTAATGGTTCTGAAATACCCTTATATTCTGATATTTTATTTTTTGATTTCTATCTACAACGCATCAACCGCGCCATGGTCAATCATTATTCAATCCGTGGCATCAGTAATACCGAAGCAGATGACTACACACTTCTGGATGCCAGTGTTTCCAACACAAATAATATAGAACTCAATCTCACTTTTTTTGAACGCCGGCTCAACTTATATTACTCCTACACTACTTCTGAATATCAGATTGATTCCATCAGGGACAGCAATGGTGTCATCATTACCAGTTTTGGCCAGCCGTATACCGGATCTGAGACCCGTGATAGCTTTAGAGGCTCTATCGATCTTACTGACGATTATCTTGATCCAAGAAAGGGCTTCAGGTTTGATGTTGCCTATCAAAATAATAGAGATGTTGATGAAAAAGAAGCCGATTTTTATACGCTTGATTATAGTCTTCTCGGTTACGTTCCTATGGGCAAGCTCGACACATTGGTTCTGAATTATTATCAATCGAATGCACACGTACAACGACAGGGCAATATAGACCCAATCAGCATTCGTGCAGAATTAGCGCTCAATTGCGCGCCTACAGATACCGCATGTTTAACTGCTGAACAGGAACTGGTTGATAATTTTATCAACGCAAGGACAAATGGTACTTCAACATCTCTGGGTGGTGATTTACGTCTACGCTCCTTTCCCCAGGGACGATATCAGGGTGCACATACTGCATTTGTCGGTGCAGAGTACCGCTGGAATTTCAAACAGGAAGCAAAACCATTTGACTACTATATCTGGAAAGATATTCGTACTTCTCTACAGATCGCTTTCTTCGCTGAAATTGGAACCGTAGCTGAAACCTCGGCACAACTATGGGATGAAACACGCCATAGCTATGGCGCTGGCTTTCGTTTAATCGCTGCTTCAGGTGCTGTTTATCGTTTTGATTTCGCCTTTGGAGATGAAGGCGCAGAACAGATTTTAATTTTTGAATATCCCTGGTAGCTAGAATTTAAGTATGTTTTTTACTAATTAAATAGATAAACTCACCTGAACACGAAGCCCGCCCAGTTCAGGTGAGCCATCAAATTCTAAAGCACCGTTATACAGCTCAACAATTTCCTTTACGATTGCCAATCCCAAACCATGACCAGGTTGCGATTCGTCAAGGCGATGCCCACGCTGTGTAAGCGCAGCTAATTCTTCTACCGAAACTCCAGCACCATCATCTTCAACAATAATATTAATACCATTAGCTTGTTCAATACTGCATTGTACCCTGGCCTTCGACCACTTGGCTGCATTATCGAGCAGATTACCTAGCAACTCTAGTAAATCATGTCGATCAATATTACTTAAATTATGTTGCGGCACATGATAGTCAAACTCAATTTTTTTATCGTGATAGACACGCTCTAACACTTTAATCAGTGCAGGTAATTCCTCAGCAGGATTAAAACGTTGTCCGGCACTGCCAGTGCCTGCCAGTTTTGCACGTACTAATTCATGTTCAATCTGTTGTTGTAGTGAAGTCGTGTGTAGATATAATTCTCGTTTCAGTGATTCCGGTGTTTCTTTGTCACCCGCTAATTGCATCAGCAAATTCAATGGCGCTTTTAATGCATGAGCCAGATTGCCCAACGCATTGCGTGAACGATCCAGCCGCCTACTCATCACTACTAATAGGCGATTGACTTCCACTACCAGCGGTTGCACTTCTAGCGGCGCAGCTTCGGTTAGCCGATCTATATCACCACTTTCCAGCTGTTTAATTTCATGGCCGAGCTGTCGCAATGGCGAAAACGAATTGCGCACAATGCGACGTTGTATAAATAAAATAATAAACAAAAAGATAATCATCAATGCTAACAGCAGCATCGCATTATCTAACAGGCGCTGACTTAATTTTGAAATATCTTCTGCCACCATGATCGTGACTATTTGATTACCTTTATTATAAGCACCCGACCACAGTATCAGTGGCTGCTCGGCAGGCCCCATAATACGACGCACACTTTGCTCACCAGCGCTAAGTTTTACACTGCCAATTTCAACATCCCAAAGTGATCGCGAACGCAAAACGTCGCCTTTTTCAGTTGTTATTAAAAAATAATGGCCAGACAGTGGTTGACGATAAATAGCCGACATCGAACTCTCAGTTAACGTGGCTTTACCTTTGGTATCGAATTGCAAGGCCGCCAATAAACTTTCACCATCATGTTCTAAACGTGACACTACAAGGTCATCAACCAGTCTTTGATTCTGATCATAGATCAACCAGCCGATTAATCCCATCAACAATATCAAACTCAAACCTAGTCCTATATTGAGTCGATGCGCTAAAGAGTTCACGATGCATCCCCAGCAAAAATATAACCCTGTCCACGCCGTGTTTCGATTAATGATTTTCCTATCTTCTGTCGCAATCGTTTTATGTAAGCTTCGATGACATTGCTATCACGATCGGCATCACCTTCATAAACATGCTCGGTGAGTCGAGACTTGGAAAGCAACTTGCCGGGATTGATCATCATGTAGCGCAGCAATCGGAATTCAGTGCCAGTAAGTTCAACGCTTTCACCATTGGCCAGCAAGACAGATTGGCGATCTTCATCGAGGATTAATCCAGCGACAGACAGTTGTGGCTGACTGCGTTCCTGCGCACGACGTAATAATGCATCGAGGCGAGCGAGCAATTCTTCCTGATGAAACGGTTTGCCCAGATAATCATCGGCACCCGCTTTGAGACCATCAACGCGTTCATGCCAGGCATCACGTGCGGTAAGCACAATCACTGGCAACGCACTGCCCGCCTTGCGCCAGTTCTGTAATACTTCCAGCCCCGGTCGTCCCGGCAAACCCAGATCGAGAATCACTGCATCGTAAGCTTCTTCTTCACCCTGAAACTGGGCATCGATGCCATTATCAACCAGATCAACAGCATAACCGGCAGCACGTAAATCCTGCCGCAGACGAGGTCCAAGAACTGCATCATCCTCTACTAGTAGCAGTCGCATTAATCATCATCCTCTTCGCCGAGTACTTCACCGGTTTTCGCATCAAACAGTAATTCTCGCACCACGCCCTTCTCATCAACCATTTCCAGCTCATAAACCAATCTGCCCTTTTTGGTTTCCAGCTCCACTTCCAGCAAACGCAGCTTAGCCGCTTCACTACCTGAAATATTCTTCAGCAACTGCTCCAGTGAAATAATCTCACCACTCTTCACCAACTTACGCGCACGCTCATGATCGTCATCAGCCCAGACATTCGAGCTGATGAAAAAAATAAGTAGTAACGCAGTTTGCAGGTAATGTTTCATTTCAGAATATCCCAGCTAATCTTCCCAGCGACCTACACCGGGAATGTCCACCTCATCATCGTCATATGACCCAGCTTCAGCACGTTTATGACAGGCTTCACATTTACTGTAACTGCCCACGTCCTTATTATCCACAACATACCGCAGTGGTATTTCATCATGCTTCTTCTTAAAGTATAGAGTATCACTAATACGTAGTGGTACTTCACCCTGTCTCAATGAACCCATAATCCTTTTTGAGCGTTTATAGTTACTTTTATCGGCTGAGTTAGCCACCAGATAATCAAGCAAGCTCTTTTGTGTCTCGGCATCCAGCTCAGCATTATCACCAAAGTGATCTTCCAGCCCCGTCATCATCTTGCGCCATGATTTCTCTGGCAACAACCCCGGCTGAAAAGCAAAGTGACAACTACCACATTCCTCTCGATAGACTTGATTATTTACTGGTGCAACATCCAGCTTCGATTGTTTGAACCAGCCAAAGCCCCATTTATGATCATCGTCATCACCATAAACTGTGCCAGAAAAAAGCACCGTGGATGCTGCTATAACGGCAGCGATTGTTAATAATTTTCTATAAATATTCATCATTATGTCTCCTACTTTTGGATATAAAGAAGAAAGTCGCCTTTCTCCTGAGCACTACATTCACGACCCAACGTCCACTTACAATTACGCATGAACCACTTCTCAATCTTTTTCGTATCCGTCAAACGCTTCGCATTCACGCCCGGCGTCATCGGCTTAATCACCTTTTGAGTCTTAGCGTGTTTACCGCTATCACCCAGATTAGAGGTGTGGCAGCTGCTACAACTACGCTCCATTGGCGTCTTGTTATGTCTGTGTTTTTCCGTCCACATACGTTGTCCCGCCTCAGCACTAAAAGGCCCTGCGCCCGCATCACTGTAAACTTTCAACATTGCATCCACCGCCTGACTGGCACTGGCCAACTGCGTAAACAGCAGTATCAAACCAGCAATAAGTGTTGTTATCATCTTCATCATTCATTACCTCTCTATAAAATTCTATTCAGCTCTTTTCTTACCATTGAACATGGATCGCACCAGATTCTCGCCATGCTGCAAACCCGCCAGCACCACACCAACCACGTGGAAGACGACCAGGAACAAGGTAAAATTGGCAAAAAATTCATGCACCTCTTCAACCACATCACCGACAAACTTGGGTGCATTGGCAAACAAATCGGCCAATGGCCCCGCCATCTCCTCAGCGCCATAGACTGACATCCCCGTTATTACTGTCATCGTCAAACTCAGCAACAAAGCCACCACCATTGCACCACCTGCCGGGTTATGGCCGTTATAGCGCTTAGGATGGAATGTGGCCATATCTTTTAAATATGCCAGCACTTCACGTGGAGGCCGTACAAAATCACTGAAACGGGCATGTCGTGTTCCAATCAGACCCCAGAACAATCGAAAGGCAATCAGAACCGCTATGGTGTAACCCGCAAATACATGGATATCTAACCAGTCGTCTTCAGTTATATACGCAATAAAAAAAGCACTCGCCAAAGTCCAGTGAAAAATCCGTACCAGCGGATCCCATACTTTGATTTGATTTGTGTCGTTCATAATCATCTCCTCTAATCTTTGAGCAAAGACTACAAAACGAGGATGAAATGAAACTGAAAATGGGGGGGGAGTGATAAATATCCACAGATGAACGCGGATAAACGCAGAAAAACTTTTATTTCACAAATCAATACAGGTGTCGTAGTCAGTGTTTTTCAACTATCAATTCCTTGCCAGTAATAATGTATTACTGTAAAAAGGATTATTAATTTAAACAGGGCAGTAAATCGTCAAGGGATAGACAGAAATCTACCTATCCCCGAAAAACCGGTCTTCTGCCTAATACACTGTTATGTGTAAAAACAAATGAAGAAATTACTATTTGTCTGTAGTGAAAACAGGCTAAGAAGCCCAACAGCAGAAAACGTTTTTTCTGAGTACGAGGGTGTTGAAGCAATCGGGGCAGGAACAAACTCTGATGCAGAAACTCCGGTGAGCGGCGATCTTATCGAATGGGCTGATATTATTCTAGTAATGGAAAAAATGCATAGAAACAAAGTATCAAAAAAATATAAAGACTTATTAAAAGATAAAAGGCTGGTGGTACTAGATATACCCGATAATTACGAATGCATGCAGCCAGAACTAATACAATTGTTAAAAACAAAAGTGGCTAAGGTTGTGCGGTTTTGAAAAAAACACATAACAAGTCACTTCAGCTGATTCACAAAAGCGGCGCTCCGCGCGCTTTTGCTCTCAGCTGAGCTTAATCGTTAGTGCTTATTAATCGAAGGAGTGAACTTATGAACAAATTAGTATCAACCACAATATTTATATTAGCCCTGATAAATATAAATACAGCACAAGGTGCATTAATCACTCCAAGCTCAAACTTTAGCACCCCAACTATCGTTACATCTACTACGAGTAATATAAGTGTTGACTTTGGTCTTCCTGGCAGCAATATTGAATTACAAGATCTATCTTTACTATTAACGTTCGATCAAAACTTGCTAGATACCAGTGAGTGGTTCACCGTATATTGGTTAATTGACGTGTTAAATCCGCCTGAAGGAATAACCAGTCCTGCATGGGTAACTTCTAGCTATTCAACACTTGGTCCTTCTCTAACAGAATTTTCGTTTTCTCTTAATGATATGCACATTGATGAAAACGGAATAGGCTTATTTAGGTTTGGTATCAGTGGTGATGGAGCAAATATTAGCAGCCTTACCCTTACTGGTAATGCAATAATCACCCCTGTACCAGTACCACCCTCACTTATTCTATTTGTTTCTGGTTTACTCGGGCTATTTACGCATCTCAAAAAAAGCACTAACAAGCGACTGTGGCGTCAACCCCTCAATAAATAATCAATAAGCCCATTCTGTTTTATTCTTCACCATCGTGTTTAAGATAATAATAAACTTTCTCATACACGCAGTGAGCAATTTATGGATATAAATTGCGTACTTACTCAAGGGGTGACTATATTAGATCAGATAAAAACACACACTATTATAAAAAAATATATGGTACATCACACTTTAAAATTGCTGATGTGAAGACCATACGCATTTTTGAAAATAAAATTGGAGTTAACAACGCGGCATATTGTGACCCAAAATCGGGTGATAAAAAAATTCTGCTACAAACCTAAGCGTCAACATTCACGGTTGTGGTTACAAGCAATGAATCATTAGATCGTTTTCTGGCTGCCATCAGCAAGATTTCACCACAGGCCAGCATTATTGAAGGTTTTGGTTTTTAATCTAAAGGCTAATACTTAGCAAAGCTCAATATGCTTCTGAGACTGCTGCTAGTAACCGGGGTCGAATCACGGCTTATTTATAAAATATTACAACTATGCATTTTCCAATACGAGTTAGGTTTTCGAATAAATGTAAAAGGTGTGGCTTACGTTACCCTATAAAAGCGAATGCATGTGTACACTGCAGCCACCTTTCAGATTCTGAAATGGAAGAAATGTTATTGGATAAAAAGAATGCACATGAAAATACTGCAAATATCGGCAAATTATTTTTCTATATTGCAATTTTGATATTCATTGGCATGGTCATTCTTATGCAATAATTTATTTCCTTATTACTGGCCTATACATCTCATGGGTACTCACTCATTTTTTGTAAATCTAATAGCATAAGGAGTCAGGCGCCTTCAATACTAAAAAATCGACACACTAATAGTATTTCCTCTGCGCACTCTGCGCCTCTGCGGTAAACATGAACCAAATGCGTTTCTCTAATCATATTTAAGCAAGCTTTTTTAAACCTGCTAGACTTCAAAGAAATAATTACCAAGATATACCATGATGAGCAATAGCAACCACCCCTTCTGGCGCAACTTATTCCGTAAAAATAGTGACCAGACCCATGAAATTACTGAAATGTGGATGCAAACACCCTTATTCGAGAATATTCCCTATAGACGTTGCCGTGAGCTTGTAGGCAATATGCATCCACGCGAATACAGGGCTGATGAAACCATTTTTAATGCGGGCGATATTGGTGCCAGTGTTGTTCTTATTCGGCATGGTGAAGTTGAAATAAGAACCGGCGATCAAATACTGGCAGAACTTGTAAGCGGTGATTTTTTTGGAGAAATCGCTTTGATTATTGATGAGCCACGTACTGCGAAGGCTGTTGCTACTAAAAACTCTGAGCTTATTTTCTTTTTACGTTCAGATCTTGAAGAATGGATTCAACGCTCACCTAAAGATGGCGCACAGTTCATGCTTAATATTTCAAGGATTCTTGCTGCACGACTCAAGCAAACCAATCAATTAATCTCATCACAAGAAAGCTAATGCTACAGCCCTTTATTCAACACCCTTTGTCTCGAACAGTTTTTTTGTTTGGTATTATTTTGCTGGTGTTTTCTTTTTTCGCTGCTTTATTAGCACCTTTACTTTTCACTATTATTATTTCATTTGTTTTGTATGCACTGCTAGACCCTGTTAGCCGCATACTTGAAAGACGTGGCATGTCGTCTACTGCCAGCTCTTTAACGGTTCTTTTTATACTGATTGCAATCTCTGCCTCAGTCATTTCTTTATTGATGCCATATCTTTCTGCGCAGGTCTCTCAATTACAGGAGCAGTTACCTTCTGTCTGGCAAACGCTTTTAAGTTTTGTCCAGGAAACCATCCAGCACACTGCCAGCTCAATGAAGCTAGACCTTGAAACTAGCAACAATATAACGCAGCCTTTTTTTGATGAAGCAAACAAGATAGGCAAAACAGCACTACTTGCGGGATCTAATTTGCTCATCGATCTTTCTGTTCTGGTTATTCTTGTACCGATATTTACTTTTTTTCTGGTACGAGATTACCGCCATTTCAGAAATTACTTACTCGACTCCTTACCCAACAATAGCTTTGAGCTTGGCTGGATTATTTACCACCGCGTAACAAACCAGCTTCAGGAGTATGTTCGTGGCATTATGATTCAATCGGGCATCATGAGCCTGATTACTTCCATTGGATTTTTTGCTATTGGTTTAGATTCCTACATCTTACTGGGTATTATCGCCGGGCTTTTAAACCTCATTCCTTACGTTGGCCCCTTGCTTGCGATGGTTCTGCCCACGCTGCTAGCTTTAGCCCAGGCACCATTTGACCCCTGGTTAATTGGTGCAGCGATTGGCGTTATTATTGTGGCTCAAATTATTGACAATGTTATTGTCATTCCATCCGTCATTGCTAACGCCGTTAACATGCACCCTATTATTGTCATTATCGGAATTATCGTTTTTGGTAATCTTTTTGGTTTTATTGGAATGATCATTGCCATACCAGCAATATCTACTGCTAACCTTATTTTCAGAGGATTACATCAGGGCTTTCAAACCAGGGCCGTGCTGACTGATTCCTGAAATTCTTATCCGCTTCTCAGGCAAGCTAAAATATCTAACCCAGTTTTGTTGCCAAAGCGGATTGATAAATAGCCTTATGCACATCGCCCATACTGACCATGCCCACTAATTCATCACCTACTGCCACTGGAATACGGCGAAATTTTCTACCACACATCATCGAAGCCGCCTGCAAAATATGCATATCAGGCTTAATAGTTATCACCGCGGGCGTCATTACATCTTTCACTTTAACGTGTACTACATTACCGTATTGGCTCATCTGCTCATCATAATTAACCGAAGCCATATTGCCCATCAGGTCTTCCAGTTTTGGAAACATTTTACCCAGTACATCACTCTCTGACACAGTACCAACCAGCTTGCCATCATCAACGACAGGAATACCTGAATATCGATATATACACATGAGCGAAACAACCTCTCCCAGCTTTCTATCAGAAGTAACTGTGCGTACATTTGTTGTCATTATGTCTTTGACTTGCATGATTGGTGCCTCTTTATTTTGTTAATTGACCAGACCAACTGGCTTAATATGTTTTTGATCATATCAGGAAATACATACTAAAGGCTCACAATCTCTCATTCAACTTTGAGCCACAGACTTTTATCAAAATTCCAACTTTGCACGACTTTCAGGTTTCTTTTCCCCTGTTCAATCCAGGCTACAAATGCGACACTAACCTTCAGCTCAGTCATCAATGAGGTCACCACAATGATTAATTTCCCAATAAAACAAATGGTTATAACTTTAATACTTTCACTCAACGCTCTATCGGCACTAGCTGGTGAGGTTGTTAATGAAAAAAGTGTTGGTATGGAGCTGGCACGTGATATTGCTGATGAAGCAATCACTGCCTGCCGTAAAGACGGCTTTCATATTAGTGCTGTCGTGGTTGATCGTTTTGGCCTGATACGTGCCGCTCTGCGTGATGATAATGCATCGCGCTTTACCCTGGATATTGCTGAGCGCAAGGCCAATATGACGGTCATGGCATGGATGGATAGCGGAGATTTTAAAAATGCACGTGAGGATATACGCCAGGAGTTGAATCATATTCCCGATCTTATTGTTATGGAAGGCGGCCTAAAAATCGTTTCCGGTGGTTTCAATATTGGCGCTATCGGTGTCAGCGGTGCGCCGGGTGGTGACAAAGACGCTGCCTGTGCACGTACTGCACTTAAGAACCTGGCAGAACGTATTTCCTTTGCTTTTGACGAATAACACATGAACAATATGCTCGAATATATTTTATTTCATTCAACGCCTTTTCAGTTATTTATTGACTGGTTAAAGACTAAAGGTATTTCTCCCGAAACTGAAATTGATGGGGATCATTATTTGATAAGAATTCCTGAAGATCTGAATGACGATTTACTTGATGAAGTAGATGAAAAATATGATTCACTCATGGACATGAACCAGAAAATAGTCAATGACGAGGAAAAAGAAAGCCAACAGGGCCAACATATGGCTGGCATTATTGTAACACTGAAGGACGGCTCGATCTCTTACGCAGACGTTGATCCTGACTTATTGGGTCGAGTTATTGGCGCCATTTCCCCCGAAGAACTGGGGGAAATAGTCAGCGCCATAGCCGATGCTGTTGAAAATCCTCAACCCGACCCTTATTGCAAAAGAATCACCCGGGAAAATTCAAAAATATAATCTATAATTATCAGAAGATAGTTCCACTACCCTCCAATCAAACATATTATTGAAGAAACACTATGCTTAAGACTTTTAGAATACTCAGCCTGATCGAAGGCATTTCACTGATCACTCTCCTCTTTATTGCTATGCCCGCCAAATACCAGTTTGGCTATGACTTTGTCTGGCAGGTAGGCATGACACATGGTGTGCTTTGGCTGGCTTATATCACTCTCTCTCTTCCTGTCAGCCACAAGCAGACATGGTCCGTTGTTTTCTGGATGATGGTGCTACTTGCCTCAATCGTTCCTTTTGCCTGCTTCTTCCTCGATAGCAAACTAAAACGCGAGTTACAGACTGCAAAAGCATAAGCTTGCTCTTTCCGGTTGATTGCAATGAATAATATATTCGATGCAATTCCTGATGATGTTAAGAATGAAATATTCAATCCGCTTGTTGATACTAATAAGATAAAAATTGAGCGGATTATTTCTAAAGGTCATAGCTCACCCGAATCTGGCTGGTACGATCAGGACAAAAATGAATGGGTTCTTATTTTGAAGGGAGAGGCTATTTTATTATTTGATGATGATTCATCCATCAAATTAAAAACTGGCGACTTTATTAATATCGCCGCACATAAAAAACACCGCGTGGAATGGACCAGGCCTGATAGCGAAACGATCTGGTTAGCAGTACATTATTAAATCACAACCTAATAAAACTTCTAATCTTATTGATGCGCTCTCTGCCAATAAAGCCCACCCACTGAACTTGCAACTATAGCCAGAACAAATACAACGACACCGGTTATGGTTAAATTCGCATTCTCCAGTGTCGGAACAATCATGGCACTGGCAGCGATAAGCCCTACAGCGATACAATGCGGCAATACCTTCTCTCTGGCAAAATCAGCAGTGATGTAGCCACCGAAAAACATAATCACCATAAAAACAGGAATACCGATCAGGTATCTAAAAGAACCTGCAATGTCGTTCAAAAAAGGATAATCTTTTGCCAGCGCATTATAAGCAACGGCGATAAAAATATAAGCCAGCTGCATTAACAGCACAACGATAACAATAAATGAACCACCTGCAAGGACAGCTTTTATACTTCTCATAAATTCTTTAATTTTTAACGTAAGCTGGAAATGGATTCACGGACTAAACTTTCGCTACTTTACTGGAAATAACTATAAATTGAAATGAGCCTGACAGCATCCCTGCTTTTAATTTACAGACTTTATCCTTCACCAATCAATATCTTTACTTCTCTTCCAGCTTATTAATACCCAGCATTTTCAAAATAAATTTTTCATATAATGGATCAGTATTACCCTTTCTCATCTTACGAATAAAATATTTTTCAAAACCAATTTTCGCCTGATGCACCCATTTTCCTTTCTTAAACCAGGTCACATTACGTGGTGGGATTTGTGGCAAGGCAACAAAAGCAGCACCAGTATCACCCATATCAGCCAGGCAAATTGCATTCCATGTGCCACAGGCTTCTGGTTTTTCACCTGCCAGTTCATGGGCAATATTATGCACAATTGCTGTTGCCATACTTTCAATCATATACCCAGTTTTAGGTGCGCCCGTAGGTACGGGAGTCGCTTCAACTGGTGGAATTGCGACACATACACCCGCAGAGTAAATATTTTGATATTTAGGGTTGCGCTGATATTCATCTATCATCACGAAGCCACGCGGATTACACAAACCCTCCACCTCTGCAACAGCATCCACACCCTTAAATGCTGGTAGCATCATTGAATAATTAAACGGCAGCTCATGTTGTTTTTTAACATTGCCCTCATCATCCATTTCATCAACAAACATCATGCCATCTTCCACTTTAGTGGTCTTTGCATTGGTGATAAATTTAATATTGTGATTACGCAGATCACTTTCCAGCATGCCCCTGGAATCACCGACACCAGCTAAACCTAAATGACCAATATAGGGTTCTGAAGTTACAAAGGTCATGGGAATTTTATTGCGTATTTTTTTCTTACGTAGCGCACAATCTAAAATAAAGGCGAATTCGTAAGCTGGACCAAAACAGCTGGCAAAAGGCATAGCACCAATCACAACAGGTCCGGGATTTTCAAGTAGCTTGTTATAGTCATCTAATGCACTGACTGAATGTTCAGTAGTACAAATCGATGATGTAAATCCTTCGGGGCCAGAACCCGGCACTTCTTCAAAAGCCAACCGTGGGCCGGTAGTGATTACCAGATAATCGTAAGTGACAACATCACCATCTCTTAATTCTAGTCGGTTATTTTCCGCATCAATTTTGTCAACACGATCCTGAATAAAGTTGATCTTCTTTTTCTTCAGGATCTTCGATAAAGGCACTGATATATTTTCTTTCGTACGCCAGCCAACAGCAACCCATGGGTTTGACGGGGTAAACTGAAAATGATCACGTTCATTGACCATGGTGATCTCATGCTCTTTACTCAACATTTCTTTCATTTCATAAGCACAGGGTAAACCTCCAACCCCTGCACCAACTATTACTATATGTGCCATGCTATTTTCCTCATTCTACTGATTATATTTCCTTCATAAGAGCAAGGTTCAGGCCATCTCTACAATTAACCAGCAAAAACAAGCACATAGAAGAATAATGCAATTTTTTTATGCAAAGAAGCCAATAGTGGGAGGCAAATCACTATGCCAATTATGGCAATTGTGTCATGATACATTGTCACAAATGACAATGACCAGAAGCCAAAATATAGTTAATAACTGATGACCTCAAAACAAGCCTCAAACAAACAGGTCGCTGATGCCATGTTCCTGGATGGTTTACTGAATAGCTACACTAACCCCACCATTTTGATGGACAGGAATTACGTTATTGTTGCCGCCAATGAGGCCTATCAAAAACAATACGGCTTCAAGGTCAATGGCCATAGTCACTGCTATGAAATATCTCATCATTATAAAAAACCCTGTGATCTTGCAGGTGAAACCTGCCCTCTCAAACTTTGCCTCGAAAGTAATTCAGCACAGCGCTCATTACACGTACACCATACCGAACAGGGCGATGAGCATGTCGATGTCCAACTAAGCCCCATTCACAACGAAGCAGGCGAAATAGCCTATTTCCTGGAAACCATGGCCCCGGTTAAATGTGCCAGCACCCGGCCACAGGCAGAAGGCCTGGTGGGTCGCTCGATTGCCTTCAACACGGTAATTGAGATGGTACAACGCGTCTCCTGCAGCGATGTCAGTGTTTTATTGCAGGGGGAATCGGGTACGGGTAAGGAACTGGTTGCCGAAGCTATCCATAACGCCAGCCGCCGCGCCAAAGGGCCTTTTGTTGCCGTGGATTGTTCAGGACTCACCGAATCTCTTTTTGAGAGCGAGTTATTCGGCCATGAAAAAGGCGCTTTCACTGGAGCACAATCACGTAAGATTGGTTTGGTTGAAGCCGCCAGTGGCGGCACTTTGTTTTTGGACGAAACTGGTGATATTCCCCTAAACCTGCAAACTAAATTGCTTCGCCTGATGGAAACCAGCACTTTCCGTCGCGTTGGTGGCATTGAAACCTTAAAAGCTGATTTTCGCTTAATCTCAGCTACACATCAAAACCTGAGATCGATGGTCGAAGCTGGCGACTTCAGACGGGATCTGTATTACCGTATCAGCGCTTTCCCTCTTCATTTGCCCTCATTAAGAGAACGAGCTGAAGATATTCCCCTGCTGGTCGAATCTATGCTGAAAAGATTTTATCCTGACTACGAACTCACCATGTCTGATGCAGCTTCAAAACAATTACAACAGTACCCCTTTCCTGGAAATATTCGTGAGCTCAGTAATATAGTACAACGCGCAACCTTAATGACAGATGGTGATGTGATTGAAATCCAGCACCTGCCAGAAGAATGTCTCATTGAGACTAACCATAATGATAAAGCCTGCTTTACGGATATTGTTAGCTTAAAAGAACTGGAAAAACGTTATTTGATATGGGCTTTAAATCAGGTTAGCAGCAAAGATGAATTGGCTAAAAAACTGGGCATTAGCGAACGCACCCTATATAGAAAGCTTGAGCAACTGGATTAGGACAAATCATTCATACCAACCATTACCCCCTAAGCCAAAATAAACAGGAACAAATTTTATTACAATTACCAATACAATTAATTTAATCTATCATTACTGCTTACAATTACTGCAAGCAACCTTATCTTAAGGAGATAACAATAATGAAAACAGTAGAAAATAAGAGCCGCAGAGAAATACTAATGGGTGCAGCCGCTGTCGCTGCCACTCTGGCTACTGAAAGTGCATTTGCCGGCTCAGGACATGAACACCACAATATGGGCAGCGCCAATGACGAGATCATAAAAACCGCCCTGGATTGTGTTGAAACCGGGCTTGCCTGTAATGATCACTGCATTACACTGCTAAAAGAAGGTGATACCAGCATTGTTAATTGCATGGATATCCTGTCAGAAACACTGGCAATGTGTAATGCCCTTGCTCAGATGGCTTCATATAATTCATCACACTTACCTGCTGTGGCCAAAGTTTGTATCGATGTATGCAAGGATTGTGAGAAAGAATGCCGCAAACACGAAAAGAAACATGCTGCCTGTAAAGCTTGTGCAGACTCATGCAAGGCCTGCATAAAGGCCTGTAAAAAGATAGTTGCCTAATTTTTACAGACTAAACCCTGACCCTGAAATGATATTCCCGGGATGATAATTCTATAATGGACAAATCATCCTGTTCATGTAACAACTCAATCGAAAAGGATTTCGACTGGGACAAATATTGACCTGGTCTAACCAGGCCATCGCAAAATCACAGTCAACGAGTCCGCCTGCCATCATTAATCCATATTATTAAGATAAATACATTTTGCCGATAGTTATTATAATAAACTATATCTTGCATACGCTGACTTTTATAATCGGAGCTCATCATGAGCCTTAAAAATTCTAAAAAAACAAAACCCAAAAAAACCGTTCTGCACTGGCGCCGTACCAAAATTATTGCCACACTGGGTCCTGCAAGCACTAATACAGCCATGCTTGAAAGACTCATCAAAGCAGGCGTTAATGTCTTTAGATTAAATATGTCACATGGCAGCCATGAACAACATACAAAATCCTTCCAGTTAGTTCGAAATACTGCTGCCAAAATGGGTGAACACGTAGCAATCCTGATGGACCTATGCGGCCCAAAAATTCGCACTGCCAAATTTATCAATGGATCAATCAATCTGAAAAAAAATTCGCAGATTCAAATCAGCTGTAGTAAAAAAATTGGAGAGGAAGGCCTCATCGCCTCTCAATACACCAACCTTTATAAGGATGTAAAAAAAGGTGAACGAATTCTACTCGATGATGGCAATATGGAGCTGCGCGTTGAGAAAATAGCGGGTAAAGAAATTACCTGCAAGGTTATCCATGGCGGCCTGTTAAAAGATAACAAAGGCATCAACCTTCCAGACTCTACGGTCTCTACTTCCAGCTTCACCGCCAAAGACAAAAATGATGTAATCCTCGCCATGAAACTTGGTGCAGATTTTGTTGCCCTTAGTTTTGTGCGTAGTGAAAAAGATATCGTTTCTTTAAATAACTACATGAAAAAGAACGGCCAAAATATTCCTGTTATCGCCAAAATTGAAAGGCCTGAATCAATTACCAATATTAATAAAATTCTTGAAGCCTCCTATGGCATCATGGTTGCTCGTGGTGACCTTGGTATTGAGCTGCCTGCCGAACAGGTACCATTGATTCAAAAAGATCTAATTAGCAAGGCTCGCTCTATGAATCGCCCTGTCATCGTGGCCACACAAATGCTTGAATCAATGATAGAACATTCACGACCAACCCGTGCCGAAGTGGGTGATGTTGCTAATGCCGCTTTATTAGGTACAGATGCGGTAATGCTTTCAGCTGAAACTGCCGTTGGCAAGTACCCCATACTTGCTGTAAAAATGATGGATAAAGTGCTACGCGAAATTGAAGTTCACCAATGGGACAATAATGAATTTGACCAAAATAGCACTCCCCAGAACATTGCTGCCAAGTTCACTATTCGCAAAGCAGTTTCACATGCCGTGACTTCCTTAGCCCAGGATTTAAAACTCCAGGGTATTATTGTACCTACCCGTAGTGGTACTACAGCAAAAGTCCTCGCTGCTAATCGCCCTACGGCACCACTACTTGGTGTTTCACCACACGAATTTGTTTGCAGAATACTGGCACTGCACTGGGGTGTGATTCCTATCAAAGCCCAGGAAAAAGAAACACATGACTGGAAAGTACTATGCACCTGTCTTGCCAAAGAATACAAACTAACAAAAACCGGAAATACTGTATTACTGGTTTCAGGTTTTCACAATGATCCCGACTTGAGTGAACCTGTAATGAAAATTTTAAAGGTATAATTCAATACTAAATTTTATTAATCTGGAATTACCATGAAGAACAGCATCACTATCAGTGTTGAGTTTTACTTTAAAGGTGAAAAACTTTCACCTTCTATGGTCATTGATCTTGATGAACATATAAAAGAAAAAAAAACCGCAGAATCATTTGCTCCTTTATTAGCTAACAGCAATAACATGGATCTTTATTCTTATGAATATGAAATGTTACTGGCAGAAGAATTTGTTTTTTCTAATGCGCAGGGGCTAGCAAAAGATTTCCTTGAGAACGGCCGCTTTGATTTTGAAGGTTTTGAACAGTGCTTATACAATAAAAATATATCAGAAACTATTAGCAATATCGCAAAATCCTATCTTGATATTGACGACCTTTCTACACAGCCCAAACTTGAGAGCGCATTACTAGAAGCATTTAAAATGGGTCAGCAGTCATGACTGAGATCATTAACGATACTGTTAAACAACAGATTGTGGCAGAGACTTCAAAAATTGACTGGCGCGAGCTGCAATATTTCTTTGCCAGTGGTATGGCAATCTACGTTTCCGAACAGCTAGATCTTATTGATGTTGCCTCCTGTTTTGCAGATGACAATAAAATCATGGTGGAAAAATGGATGAATGACAAACTTGTCATGCCAGTTCCAGACCAGCAAGCTAAAGCCTGGTATGACGAGGATGCTACTGTTTGGGCTGTAGTTGTTAAACCCTGGGTTTTGGTACAACCACTAAAATGAACGCCACTCCTGAATTTAAACTCGACCCGCGACTGGAAAATGATTGCTTTGTACTCGGTCATCTTAAAACCAGTCGCCTACTGCTATTAAATAATTCTCTGCTACCCTGGTTTATTCTAGTGCCAGACACAACGGCTACGGAAATCTATGAGCTTCCACATGCCCAGCAACTTGAATTACTGAAAGAAATAACCATTATTTCAAATCACCTGAAACAAAATTTTGCCGTTGATAAACTTAATGTGGCCGCCATTGGCAATATTGTCAATCAAATGCATATTCATATTGTAGGGCGCCATGTTGATGATTTTTGCTGGCCAGGGGTGGTCTGGGGCACAAAAGACAGCCAAGCTTATAATGATGATGAGGTTGAATCTATCAAGGCTCAATTAATAGAAAAGTTACCCGATATATTTAACCACACCTAAACTTCACGCAATTCATATTTTAATTTCAATAATCTTTATGTAATCTATATCCATGCCTTTTCATAAAGATCGAATTCCCAGTTATGCCATAGACCAAGAGGATTCTACGCCACTGGCAAAACTTTTCGATGTCTCAACACATGGCAATGACCATGACCAGCCTGATGCAGACAGCGCTTCAAAATTTCTATCCATCCATAATAATGATGATGCACTCGCCTGGCGCATTGCACTGATTGAGCAGGCACAAAATAGCATAGATGCACAATACTATAGCTGGCACCATGATATTTCTGGCCAGTGGTTAATTAGTAAACTCATTGAAGCTGCTGATCGCGGTGTACGTGTACGCCTGTTACTTGATGACATCCATACCCTTGGCATTGATCGTCGTATCGCAACACTCAATCTCCATAATAATATTGAGGTTCGTCTTTTTAACCCCTTTAAAATTCGCTGGCCAGTTCAATTGTTTCGTGTTTTTGAATTACTCTGGAACCTAACTCGTCTTAACCATCGTATGCATAATAAATTACTGATTGCAGATAATGTTGCTTCTATCATAGGCGGTCGAAATATCGGCGATGAATTTTTTGGAATTAATAAAACATTTGTATTTCGTGACCTTGATTTACTCACCAGTGGCAATTCCGTAAAGAAACTTTCATACAGTTTTGATCTTTTCTGGAATAGTACACTATCAAAAACAGCACGCCGTTTAATCGCTTTTCGACCAAAACGTTTGAACTATCGCTACATGAAAAAACGTCTTGATAAAAATATTGTTAGCTCACAAAAAATAATTCAACGAATCGAGCAGCTTGCAAACAAGCTTATTTACGACCCCCAGCTTGCTAGCCGTTTAATCACTTCAAAATCAGATGTTTTTTTTGACCTTCCCAACACCGACGCTGCTGACAAGCAACACATGTCAAATAACCTTAATCAAAGGATACTGCAAACAAAAAAACAGCTCACTATCATTAGCGCCTACTTTATACCCAGCACATCACTCATCAACTCATTTCAAGCTCTGATTAATAAAGGCACCCAGATACAGGTACTAACTAACTCATTGGCCTCTATCGATATCACCCCCGCCTTCACCGGTTACGAACGCTATCGTCGACAACTCCTGGACATGGGTGTAGAACTATTTGAATTTCGTGCTGAACCCAAATACCACTCTACCTATTCAGCGTCAGCCATTAATGTTGACTATCTTAGCCTGCACGCCAAGTCTATTATTTACGATGATGAGTCAGTCTATGTCGGCACACTCAATCTCGATCCACGATCTGAAAATCTCAATACCGAAATTGGCCTCTTTATTAAAAATAAAGACTTAGCTGAGAGTGTTCATCATGGTTTTATTGATGATCTTAATAAAGGCAAATATTGGCAGGTAAAATACAATGAAGACGGCAGGCTTATCTGGCAGTTTGAAGATGAGGTCATTAGTTTTCAACCAGCACGTAGTTTGTGGCAGCGAATCGCCAAAACTATTTATTCACTCTTACCTATTCAGCAACATTTGTGAACCACCGCTCTATTTTAGGCTAGACACCATCATCCATCGTGCTATTGTTATTGCTATGGCTGTTTTACTGATGGATGTTTCAAAATGATTAGTTTTAGGCGATTTTTTAATCTCCCCGCTGGGCGCTTACTAAGCACAGTAATAAAAGTTCGTAGTAGACCTGAAACCATAGATGCTCTCAATATCAACCCAATGTGGCCTGTCATTTACGTTCTCGATGACCGTGCATGGTCAAGCCTGTTGGTACTCGAACAGGAATGCAACCGCCTCGGCCTGCCCTCACCTTTGGCCCCTATTGCCTCACCCTATCTGGATCGCTGGCATTCTGTTTATACCATCGCAGCTAGACGACCTTTTAAAGCATGGCTAAAAAAGCAACCCAAACGTTCTCGCATGATTCGAGGTATTGTCGAACTCCTGCGTGACCATCCAGATGATGAACTCCAGTTTGTACCCGTTTCAGTATTCTGGGGCAGCCCCGTCTCTAAACAGAAAAACTGGCTAGATATGATCTTCGCTGATGCCTGGGCCATGGGTCGAACCCGTAAATTATTCACTATTCTATTTCATGGCCGCGATACCTTGCTCAATTTTTCCAGTGCCATTTCTATTAAAGCTTCTGACTTTAGTGACAAAACAAATGATCAATTTATTGATTCATTACAAAGCTTGTTATCTGAGCATCAAAAACACATCAAGACCGCCACGCTCGGCCCCGATATTTGTCATCGTCGCACATTAGTACGCGACCTGCTGGTTAAACCCAGTGTTAAAAGCGCCATTGATAAGCGCTGTGCTGAAGACGGCATTTCCGAATATAAGGCGACCCTACAGGCACAACGATACTTATATGAAATCGTTGCTGATTGCACCAATATTACTATTTCTGTATTACAACGATTACTGACACTTTTCTGGAATAAATTTTATTCTGGCATTGAGGTTAATAATAACAGGGGCCTTGCTGAACTGTCTCACAGCCATGAGCTCGTTTATGTGCCCTGCCATCGCAGTCATATTGATTATTTATTACTATCTTATGTCATCCATAATGAGGGCATGGCCATCCCCTATATTGCAGCGGGTAAGAATTTAAATATGCCCATCATCGGCTCAATACTTCGTGGGGCTGGCGCCTTCTTCATTCGACGCAGCTTCCGCGGCAACGAACTCTATTCAAGCGTTATGTTCGAGTACATTTCTACTCTGTTAGCGACTGGATTTCCCATTGAATATTTTGTTGAAGGCGGCCGCAGTCGCACTGGCCGCCTATTAAAGCCAATGCCCGGCATGCTTTCAATGACGGTACGCGGTTTTTTAAAAGAACGAAAAAAACCTTTGGCTTTTATTCCTGTCTATATTGGTTATGAAAAACTTATGGAAAGTAAAGCCTATCAGGCTGAATTACAGGGCAAGGATAAAAAATCTGAAACACTGGTCCATACCATCACATCAATTTTTAAAATTCGCGGCAATTTTGGAAAGGTTTATACCAGCTTTGGTGAGCCCATCATCCTCAATCAGTTATTAAATAGTAATAATCCATCATGGGCAGACACTACTTATGATGCTAATGCACGCCCTGAATGGTTACGTGCTTGCGTTACACAGCTTTCACATAACATTGCCAAAAATATTAATTGTGCGGCCTCAGTCAACCCCACCAATCTTGTTTCTACTGCGCTGCTGGCCACACCAAAACAGCATATTGATGAAGGTACGCTGGCCCAGACCATTAACATCTATAAAGAATTAATTCGTTCACTCAACTATTCAGACCAAATCACCATCAGCAACCTGAGTGGAATGGAGCAAATTAAATATACTGAGAGCCTAAAGCTGATTAATCGTCGCAAGCATGAACTGGGCGATATTGTTTACCTGAATGCCAGGCAATCTATCTCGATGACTTACTATCGAAATAATATTCTACACTTAATGGCCATTCCTTCATTAATAGCCTGTTGTTTTTTAAACATGCGCACCCATACACGTGAAGAAATCATCAATATTATCGCCCTGGCCTATCCCTACGTGAAATCCGAACTCTTCTTGATCTGGGAAGAACACGAGCTCAGCGATATCATTACTCAAATGCTCAACGTTATGTCACAGCAAGATTTACTAATTAAAAATGAGCAACTTGATGTATACACCCGTCCTCCATCAGGCCAGCCTGAATTTATGAATTTGAACATGCTCGCCAGGACCATCTCTCCCGTACTTGAAGTTTATTACTTAACACTTTCAATAATATTCCGTGACGGCGAGAAAAAAACACCCAGGGAAAAATTAGAAAACAACTGCTACCTGATGGCTCAACGCATCGCTATGATCTATGAACTCAACGCACCCGATTTCTCAGATCGCCGCCTCATCTCAAACTTTATAGAAACTCTTATCCACTCTGACTATATAAAGTCAATCGATGATGAGCATCTTGAATATAATGAAGCATTTCTAACCATCGATCGTCGTGCAAGATTATTATTGAGCAGGGAAATGCGTAACAATATATTACAAACAATTAAATCTTAGTGATCTCTTTACATGAATCAACCTGGATATGTACACTCCGCTATACTTACAAGCCCTAAGCAAGCAACGCATGAATCTATCATCAACGGCTTCACTAGCTTTTGCCTGGTAATCATCATCACTATGCCTCTACTATCCTGCTCTGGTCATCGCCCAACTAATATTGGTATTAATGATGGCAAATTAACTAGCTGCCCTTCTTCGCCCAATTGTGTCTCTAGTGACGCTAAAGATGAGGATCATAAAATACTGCCTTTTCATTTTAAAATACCTGCTCCTGATGCCTGGCTGATTGCCAGAAATATGGTTTTACAACTACCTAACACCGAAATTATCAGCGAAACTTCAACTTATCTTCACGCTGAATGTAGCAGCACTGTTTTTGGATTCATAGACGACCTTGAGCTACATCTTAGAGCTGCCGATGGTATCATAGCGGCTCGATCTGCATCACGTCTTGGCTATTCTGATTTTGGTGTTAATAGAAAACGAATTGAAAATCTGCGATCTTTATTAATTGATCAAGGTATAAACAAAAGATAGTCATTTATCATGTTTATAATTTTCACTTATACTATTAACTTTCACTCGTAACTATATGGCAATTTAATAATGGATTTTAATCAAACTGTATCATTTTTCCGCGACTTAACCGATCCAGATATAGAAGAAATTAAAACAATATCGACACTAAAATATTGCTCCAAAGATGAACTGGTTTTTGCCGAAGGTGATGATGCTGACTCCTTCTATATCATTGACAAAGGTCAGGTTTCTATCTTTTACAATAATAATGGTATTGATAAAGAGCTTTGCGTTTTAAACGAAATCGATTATTTTGGTGAGATGGCTATTTACAATCTGGACAAGCGTTCTGCGTCTGTTAAAGCTACTGAAGACTCTGTATTATTGCAAATAGAAAAAACAGATTTTCTCGCCTTTGTCGACAAACACCCACGACTTTCTGAAAAAATTAATAAAAACCTGGCTATTAGAAATGAAGAACTTATTCTTCGTGAAAGCCTGATCGACATGACTGGCCTGAGTGGCAAACGTTTACACGTGAGCATTAAAGGGGATCCTTCATTACGAGAGTCAGCTTTTGTCCGCGAGCGTTATGTTAGTGTTGTCGATAAGGTCATGGATAAGTTACAACCTAATCTGGAAGAGCTGCTATTTAATCGCTGCGTTTATCGTTTATTTATTAATTTTAACAGCGGTGAAATAAGAACAGCCTCAGTCTTTGATCCATTCATTGAAGAAATTCATACCTCAGATAAATTAATCGAACCTGCTTATATAGATCGTCATTTTCCTAAAATCAGTTATGATGAAAAAGCCTGCATGATTAAATCCATTTATCAGTTTATTTCCTCCGACAACCATTGTGGCCAACTGCCCGTACAATGGAAAAACATTATTGGCAAATCTCACGACAACTGGCAGCCTATTCCTGTTGATGAAATCACCAGTGTAATGAACCAGCTGGGCAAACTCAGAAGTATCGAAAGCTTCTATTTACGCAATTTCAGCATTAGTATGATTTTAGATGCCATTAGAATGCAATTTAATTGTGATGGCACACATATTGTTAGTGCTGAAGACTATCAGCAATTCTTAAAGGATAACCTTGTCGAATCTTAAACCATGTTTTTCTAATTTAAACAACTTGATTAGGACATATCATGACAATACATAATCGAACTATCAGCATCTGGGTATTTTCATTACTGGCTGGGATTTTTGGCTTACTTACTATTAAATCAGGGGGGGCGGTCTTGTTTATCGATGGAGAAGCTCGACAGGCAGCAGGCCATTATGTGCCCTTTGTACTCTGGTTTAACTTTTGTGCCGGTTTTGTCTATATAGTTGCTGGCATAGCCCTGTGGTTAATGCATAGCTGGTCGGCCTGGTTATCACTGCTACTTGCAATTTCCACCCTATTAATCTTTGCTGCCTTTGGCCTGCATATTCTTAATGGTGGTGATTACGAGACTCGCACCGTCATGGCAATGACTTTACGCTCTGGCATATGGACAATGATTGCATTCTTTACATGGAACCTTTTTTTACGAAACAAAAAGCTGGCTCATTAAACTGGGCCAAACTTTGCTTTGCTTATAAAATAATTTGCTATTACTCTTAACCATGAGGAGCCACATAAATAAGCAAAAAAAATAGCTATGCAATCATCATTCCAGTTTCTTTTAACACTCGGCGGCATTCTTCTCATTGGACTGCTTACCTCCACCCTCGGACGCTACACTTTTCTACCCCGAGTTACACTGTTACTGATCTTTGGAATCATTATTGGCAAAGAAGTCCTCGACATAATCCCACTCATGTTTTTAGAACAGTTTGAAATTATTGCCAATATGGCACTGCTCATGGTTGGATTTTTGCTCGGTGGGAAACTAACACTCAATTCACTAAAACAATCTGCGGGTAAAGTTTTATGGATCTCAATCAGCGCCGCCGTTACCACTACAGCACTCGTTAGTCTCTGTCTTATCTGGGCAGGTGTCTCTCTCGAGATCGCCATCCTTTTAGGTTGCATTGCCTCTGCCACCGCACCCGCTGCCGTACTAGATGTCGTTATCGAGTCAAGCGAAAAATCACCTTTTAAAGATCTGCTGCTTTCAATCGTCACTCTCGACGATATCTGGGCACTGGTACTTTTTGGAATCGGCCTGGCCGTAGTGTCATCTTTAAATGGTCACGCTGAAAGTATTTCACCCTTACTGATGGTGATCAGGGAAATTGGTGGTGCCATCATACTGGGCTTACTGGTTGGTCTGCCCGCGGCGTATTTAACTGGAAGAATTAAACCCGGCCAGCCCATCTTAACCGAAGCACTGGGCATCGTTTTTATCTGTGGTGGCCTGGCACTCTGGCTCAATGTTTCTTTTCTAATTGCCTCTATCGTACTGGGTGCAACCATCGCAAATCTGGCTAAACATCACGACTACCCCTTTCACTCTATTGAAGGTATCGAATCTACGTTTCTTCTCATATTTTTTGTGCTCGCGGGTGCATCATTAGAACTCAATGCATTAAAAGAAGTCAGCCTGATTGGTATTATCTATATTCTCAGTCGTTCCACTGGCAAGATCCTTGGTGCATCAATAGGAAGTCAGTTAGCTATTGCCAATCATGCGACAAAAACATGGATGGGTTTCGCTCTCCTACCACAGGCAGGTGTTGCTATAGGTATGGCATTAGTTGCTTCACACTACTTCCCTGAATACAGTCATATCTTATTACCCGTTGTCATTAGCACAACGGTGTTTTTTGAAATCATTGGACCAGTCTTTACCCGGCTGGCCTTAAAGCAGACAAATAAAGTTCAATAATCGTGAGCGTCCCAATCACAGGCAACTCTTCTTTACGCGATAAAAATGTACAGCGTATTATTTTAATTGAGGGCTCTGCCAACTTTCTTGTGCTACTGGCAAAACTCTGGGTAGGCATCATCACCGGCTCACTGGCGATTCTTGGCGATGCCATACATTCACTGACAGACATTATTAATAATATCGTCGCATGGTTTGTCATTCGCCTGTCGAGCTTGCCACCCGATAGAGAACACCCCTATGGCCATCGTAAGTTTGAAACATTAGCCGTTTTCTTTTTAGCGTCTCTGCTAACAGTACTCGCTTTTGAACTCGCCCTGCACGCCATCCAGAAGGAAGATACTGAAATTGTTACATCCTTATGGGAGCTCGGCATTATGCTTGGCGTACTCACTGTTAATATATCGTTGGCAACATGGCAGAGAATGTGGGCACAGCGATTACAATCAGATATTCTAATGGCCGATGCCAGCCACACCTTTGCCGACGTACTCACCACCATCGTTGTCATTCTTGGCTGGCAACTTTCCGCAATGGGCTATTTGTGGCTAGATCGAGCCTGCGCTCTGGCAGTCTCCGGGCTTATTTTTTTTCTGGCATTCAGTCTGTTCAAAAAAGCCAAACCCATTCTTGTTGATGAGTTTGCTTTAAACCCCGAGTTACTCACACACACAATTGCAAATGTGAAAGGTGTTCTACAGGTCAATCGAGTTCGTTCACGATGGATAGGTTCGGATATGGCTGTTGATGTTGTTATTTCTGTTGATCCGAACCTTTCTACAGATGAGTCGCATAAAATATCAACAGAAATTGAATCATTAATTGAAGATAAGTTTGGAGTATTGGATGTTTCTATTCATGTGGAACCATTTGGACACTAATTTTTTTCTTACTGTCATCTCAACCAGAGGGAGAGATCTTAACTTTTTCTTCCAGCAATCTTAATCTGTTATTTCAGTGGTAGTGGGTATTCGCACCCACTCCACCAAAACATCAGGTAACGAAAAAGACTCTCACTGGCGAAAAACTATGGTCCCCGGCTCAAAAACATACCAGGATGACGGGCTTAAAATAATATGTGGCGAAAGGTGTCAGTCCCCCTTAACCTTTATTTAAGTCATAACCCCGGGCCGAAATTCCTTAACCCTGCCCTTGCCTTTATAGTTTTGGTTGTTCGACTTGTGCTGGCGTAAAAGCTTCACTTTTTTAGCGACTAAGCCTCGCTCGTCTGCGTGACATTCAAATTCTACGCTCGCACCTACTTTCAGAAATTCACAGTTAACAAGGTTAGTTTTATCTACCTTAATGTCTGGTCCATTCGCGTTATCGAGAAAACCCGTATTTTTATCACGGAGCCATTTTTTAACAATAGTCTGTAGCATGTTTCTCCTTTTTTACTTTGTATTGATTATTAGGCAACTTTATTCGAGGTGATATTTTCAGCCGGATTGAAGTAGGCATGGGGGTAGTTCGGCTCACGCTTTTGAAATGACAGAATCGAGGTGTTCTGAATCACGCCATTATCAATATTGATCGCCTGTCGAATAGTCTCATTTTTCTGCCAGCTATCACGACCCGCCAGTACGGCCGGCAAATAAACAATGAGGGCCGCAGAGATTGAGCGAGTTGCACTTTCCCAGAGATAGCTAGGGGTGTGATCGACGGCATAGTAATCGATGGTTTGATATTTAAACATGGGTTTCTTGAATGAGGTGGGTTTGGCAAAAAAGAAGCCCATACCCTCATCGCAACTGACATCAATAATCAGGCTATTGGGTTTGAGACATGTGCTTTCTACTTCGGTAACAAAGTCGGTGGGATTTTCTGTGTCCTGAAAGGTGCCGTTGACAATGATATCGGCTTCGCTAACCAGGTCAGTTAGCGGCCGCGTTCTGCCATCGTGGTCTACCACTACCATGCGTGCTTCACCCTCGCCACCAGCGCGAATTGTGAGGTAGTTGCAATCGAGTACTTCTTCACGCACCTCGTGGTCGGGGCGTTGAATACAGATGGTGACATCTCTAAAACCATGTGCCTTGAGCGCGTATATCGCACCACGGCTAACTGCACCAAAACCGAAAATGATGGTTTTGCGTTGATTACCGTAATGCCCGTCGATGCCTTTAAGTTGCAGGGAATGGATGACCGCGCAATAGCCCGCCATTTCGTTATTCTTATAGAATGTATGGCGACCAATGTGTCCATTAGGTGACCAGATAAACATATCCTCAAATGCAATGAGCGTCTGTTTCCGATCAAGTGCTGCCTGGGTGATGTCGCGTTGCTGCACACAATGCACATAACCCCAAAGTGTTCCGCCTTCGCGAAGCTCCTGTAAATCAGCGAGTACGGGTTTGGCGATGATAACCGTGCCAATGTCGGCCAGTAATTCGTGTCGAGTGGCAATGCCGCCTGTCTGTGCCGCAATTTCTGAATCTGTGATACCAAATGGTTCGCCATAACCTTTCTCAAATATAAGCTGGCGGCGAAGCGCTTCGGGAATGCGCGCCAAATGCTCTGGATGGATTGGAAATCGCCGTTCGTCTACTTTTTTTGAAGTGCCAATGACACCTACTTTTGATGTATTCATGTCGTCGTTCCTTGTGATTATAAAATGTAACAGGTGTGAATTTATGAACGAATTTCCCTTTCGTTAATAGATCTGTTTCTGTATGTTGTGTAGAAAATGTTTCAGAGGTTCAGCGAACGAAACTCTGTAGAAGTGTCTAGAGCACAGCCTAACAGTATTTTATGTATAAAGCTGAGTTTTCTGGGATTGGTATCGACATTGTCGGTGAAGTGGTTACATTGAACAAAACCCTTTCTTGAATGGGGAACCACATTGATAAAGAGGGTGTATTGGCCTATAAAGTACCAATATTAACTGGACACCCACAACAATGCCTAAATAAAATGTCCACAGATGAACGCGGATAAACACAGATAAAACAAAATGCAGGCTGGGATAAGGCTTTGCCGTTCCCTGCATTTATACAAACCGCCTGCAACGTGCCTTATGCATGCCTACCTCTAACGTGGGTGTCCAATTAGACTTCAATCACCTCATTCTGGCAACATATGAAATTACCGCTTCTTGATCTTCCGAGGTCAATTTGCCAATAATCGCCTGCATGGGCGAATTCGGCCTTCTTTTTGGGTTTGTTCGATAATTATCCAGCGTTCTTTTAAGAAATTCAGCTGGCTGGCTTGCGATACGAGGCAATTCTTCCTTGCCATGACCATTATCACCATGACATGCTACACACTGCGATTTGAATATTTCTTTGCCTTTAAATATTAGCTCCGGCTTCGGCACAGAACCCGGCTTTGCTTTCTTAGAAGAATAAAACAACGCAATATTCACACGATCTTCACTAGTCAGGTTCATGGCCAGTTCGCTCATGATTTTATCATCCCGCTGTTTACTGGCGAACAACTCAAACTGCTTCAGTAGATATTTAGCATTCTGATCCGCTAAATTCGGAATATAGTCGCGCTTGCTATTACCTTTATCACCATGACAAAACTTACAGACCGATGCTCTTTCATCTCCTATAGCGATGGCCTCTTTTAATAAAGAGGGACTTGCAAGCCTGGTTTCGAGCATTGAATACATTCTTGAAAGCTCATCCGCATGCAGGGAAAAAGTGAGGAATAAACAAACAACAAAAACATATCTCATTGAAACTACACCATCAATTCAACTCGCCCTGCGAGGAGCTATAATCAGGAAATGAAAACTATAACTCATTATTTAATGTATTTCCTCATCCAAAAGAGATAAGCACTATCCCGAAAGTTACACATAATTTATGAGGTTAATGATAGAAATCCTGATTTTGATACTGGACTTAAAGTGGTGAATGCATCTGGATTGGAGTTACATGCGAAAGCAAAATTTTCCAATATTAACTGGACACCCACAACAATGCCTAAATAAAATGTCCACAGATGAACGCGGATAAGCACAGATAAAATAAAATGCAGGCTGGGATAAGGCTTTGCCGTTCCCTGCCTTTATACAACTCGCCTGCAACGTGCCTTATGCAGGCCTACCTCTAACGTGGGTGTCCAATTAGGCTCTTTTTAAAATACCATACGGTGTAATACCCTACGGTTATTGGCACCCTACAGAGTGGTGTATTTATTATGCCTTACCGTGTTGGGGGAGGGTAAGTCAAAAACAGATACTAAAAATAAACACTTGCCAACACGTACCTTTTTTGGTACGCTTCTTCTATGGACAAATGCCCCGTTAAAAGGATTTCGGTTAAATTTTATTGCCTGGCCAGTGGTAAAGAGCCTGTTTTAATCTGGCTAAAATCACTGTCTAAAAATGATAAAAAAATTATCGGCTTTGATATTAAAACGGTAGAAGAAGGCTGGCCACTGGGTATGCCGCTAGTCGAAAAGTTAGACAAGAACTTTTGGGAAGTACGCTGTGATATTTCAGATAACTGTATCGCACGAATCTTTTTTACAATAGTAAAACACGACATGGTGCTACTACATGGCATTGTAAAGAAAACCCAAAAGATCCCACTAAAAGATTTACGGTTAGCAAAAAAACGGCGCGACACAGTTATAAATGCAAAGTAGGTAACATTATGAACAACAAACACATTGGTACTAACTTCGACGACTTTCTGGAGGAAGAAGGCATCCTGGCCGAGGCACAAGCCACCGCCGTTGCAAGAGTGCTTGCCTGGGAAGTTAATCAATACTTAAAAGACCATAACACCTCAAAAACTGCATTCGCAAAAAAACTTGAAACCAGCCGTATGCAGGTGAACAGATTAGTAGACCCAGAAGATACCAGTGTTAATTTGAATACTATGGCAAAGGTTGCTGAGGCTATGGGTAAAAAGTTAGAGTTGAAGTTTGTTTGATGGTTAATATTTATCTGATAGCGCGGCTTTAATCTGCCTGTGATTAGAATTTAGATAGTTAAGTATTGTGTTCCCAGAATTCTTAATCTGTTATTTCAGTGGTAGTGGGTAGTCGCACCCACTCCACCAAAACATCAGGTAACAAAAAAGTCTCTCACAGGCGAAAAACTAAAAACTGGATCCCGGCTCAAAAACATACCGGGATGACGGGCTAAGAAACATGCCGAGATGACGAATAAAGAAATGTTGGTATAGGGATACCAACCTACCTAATATTCAAATACTCCCTCTCCGAAATATCATGCCATGCTGTAACCTGTTTCCTAAACTTATCATACGAATCATAAATCCTTTTCGCTGCTTTATTTTTACCCGCTAACTCCAACACCACCTCTTCAGATAAAGCTTTCAATTTTTTCAAAACATCATCCGGTAAACGTCTAACATCAACTTTGTGTTTATTAATTAACGTACCTAGCGCTGCATTATTTTTTGCTGAGAACTCAGTAGACATATCCTGATTCACTACCTTGCAGGCATTCATAACAATGCTCTGTAAATCTTTGGGCAATGATTCTAGTGCTTCTTTATTAACGATGGCTTCCAGCGTCGTGCCTGGCTCATGCCAGCCCGGGTAGTAATAATATTTTGCGGCTTTATAAAAACCAAATGCCAGATCGTTATAGGGGCCGACCCACTCGGTAGCGTCAATCGCGCCCGATTTTAATGAGGTGAATAATTCTGCCCCGGGTAAATTAACTGGTGTGCCGCCTGCACGACGCAAAACTTCACCACCCAGACCGGGGATGCGCATTTTCAAACCTTTTAGGTCATTAACACTGTTGATTTCTTTATTAAACCAGCCTGCCATTTGCACCATGGTGTTACCAGCTGCTGCAGGAACAACACCGAACGGCGCATAAGTTTCTTTCCATAGCTCCATACCACCACCATGATATAACCAGGCGTTCATTTCCTGTGCATTCATGCCAAAAGGAACGGTGGAAAAAAACTGGGCTTCTTCGACCTTGCCTTTCCAGTAGTAAGCCGAGCCGTGGCCTAGTTGTGCGGTACCGCGTGAGACCGCATCAAAAACTTCCAGCGCGGGAACTAATTCGCCACCACCGTATACTTTAACTTTGATACGTCCGCCGGACATTTCACCAATTAATTTGGCGAGTTGATTGGCACCGGTACCAAGCACGGGAAAATTCTTTGGCCAGGTGGTGACCATTTTCCATTTGATTACTTTTTTTGCACTGACGATGGCTGGTGCAGCTAAAGCACCCGTAGCAACACCGCCGATGGCGGCTGATTTTATAAAGTCACGACGTTTCATTTTTATTTTCCTTTATTTATTCACCGCAGAGACGCAAAGGACGCGGAGAAAGTCTTAATTCATATTTTGTTCTTATTGCCTGACTAAGTGAAGCTGTTGAGGTGTAGACAAGGCATAAATTATCGAAAGAGCGGAGCTTATTGTAATAAGTGAGCATCTTGAGATAATTTATAACGCAGTATACATCCAACAGATTCGCTTAGGCAGGTGATAAGTTTGCGTAGGAGATCACCAGCCACTTACTCCCATGATATTCAAAATTGACCTCAACTCGTGCATGTGCGCCACTACCTTCAAGATTGGTAATCATACCTTCACCAAATTTACCGTGCATAACACGCATGCCAACCCGCAGGCCATCGATGGTTTCTGTTTCCATGGATGCTGATGAGGGTGAATATAATGGTTGGCTTAGCATCGGTTTGGCACGGACTTCGTGTATCAGGTGATCGGGAATCTCACTGATAAACCTGGATGGCGACGGGTACAAATCCTGTCCGTAGAGTCTTCGATGTTCGGTGCAGGTCATCACCAGTTTTTGTCGGGCGCGGGTGATGCCGACGTAACAAAGTCGGCGCTCTTCTTCGAGTTTGCCTTCTTCATCTAACGAACGTTGACTGGGGAACAAACCTTCTTCCAGGCCGACCAGAAATACCAGCGGGAATTCCAGGCCCTTGGCACTGTGCAGGGTCATCATCTGTACGCAATCTTCCCAGGCATCGGCCTGACCTTCACCGGCTTCTAATGCGGCGTGGGTTAAAAATGCGGTGAGCTCATCCATGCCTTCAAGTTCTTCGGCGCTGGGGTCAAATTCGTAACCACGACCCGCACTGACCAGCTCTTCCAGGTTTTCTACTTTGGCCTCTGCCTTTTCACTTTTCTCTTTACCGTAATAATCAATCAGGCCACTTTCATGAATAACATGTTCGATACGTTCGTACAATTCCAGCTCGGCGGTATCTGCCGACATAGTATCGATTAATTTGATAAAGCCACCTAAGGCATTAGCAGCGCGAGCAGCCAGGGCATTTTCTTCGATCAATTTTAACGCAGCGGGCCACAGTGCCAGTTCTTCATCCCTGGCCAGTTCTCGAATTTTTTCTACGGTGCGATCACCGATGCCCCGCGTTGGCGTATTGACCACGCGTTCAAAAGCAGCCATGTCATTACGATTATTAATTAAACGTAAATAAGCCAGGGCATCTTTAATTTCTGCACGGTCAAAATAACGTAAACCGCCATAGACGCGATAGGGAATACCTTCGCTGACAAATTTTTCCTCAAACACGCGTGACTGTGCATTGGAGCGATAAAGGATGGCGATCTCCGAACGCGCACCACCTTCTTCCACCCATCGCTTGATGTGGTCGAGCACATAACGCGCTTCATCATATTCGTGGAAAGCGTTATAAAACTGAATCGGATCACCATCTTCACCACTGGTCCAGAGTTTTTTGCCCATTCGGCCGCTGTTATTATCAATAATGGCATTGGCTGCGGACAGGATGGTGGTGGTCGAACGGTAGTTCTGTTCCAGCCTGACAATATCGGCGGCTTTAAAATGTTTCTGGAACAACTGAATATTTTCAACGCGCGCACCGCGCCAGCCATAAATCGCCTGATCATCATCACCGACGATGAAGACATAATTTTTATCGCCAGCGAGTGTGCGAATCAAGGCGTACTGAATGGTGTTGGTATCCTGAAACTCATCGACCAGAAGATGACGGAAGCGATTCTGGTAATGCTTTTGTAACTCTTCGTTATCACGAACCAGTTCCAGTGTGCGTAAAAGCAGTTCAGCAAAATCGACTGCACCGGCTTTTTCACAGGCGGCTTCGTAGGCAGAATAAATCCGCACCAGTTGCACATATAAAGGATTGTGCGAGGTATCAATATGCTTAGGTCTTTGACCTTCATCTTTTCTGGCGTTGATAAATGCCTGTGCCTGTTTTGGTGGCCATTTGGCTTCATCTAAACCAAGGCCTTTCAGGATACGACGAATCATGCGGTACTGATCATCTGAATCTAAAATTTGAAAAGCCTGTGGCAGCTTCGCTTCTTTCCAGTGCGTTCTCAATAAACGATGTGCCAGACCATGAAAGGTGCCCACCCACATGCCTGAAGCAGGTGTACCCTGCAATTGCTCAACACGGCCACGCATTTCTGCCGCTGCCTTATTGGTAAAGGTAACAGCAAAAATATTATAAGCAGAAATGTTTTCAACCTGATTCAACCAGGCGATACGATGAACCAGTACCCGAGTTTTGCCACTACCTGCGCCCGCCAATACCAGCATATGACCCGGTGCTGCGGTCACTGCTACACGCTGGGCTTCATTCAGGCCATCGAGGATATGGGAGACATCCGCAGTGTCCGTCTGCATAAAAGCTGTGTCTAAATCAGACATTAGAACAGCCCCGTCGATATTCAATACAGGCGAACAAAGCCATCAATCCTGAAACGAGAACAATAAAAAGAAGGTACCAACACCACCCAGTATCCATGAAATTACTGGCGCACCCATAAACATAGTAGAGCTATAACCATCTAAACCAAAAATAAGGAAAGCGCTTATCAATAAACTGGCGCCTCCAATGGCAATGACATTTCGTTGATTACCACGCCTTATTTCTTCACGCAGCTTTTTCATTTCTTCTATTTGTCGTCCCTTGTCATGGCCTTCTGTTGAATTTTTTAGCGCACTATAAACCAGTGACGGCAGCTCAGGCATTTTCTCAACAATATATGGCAGGTTTTCTTTAAAGCCTCGTATCATTGCTTTGGTGCCAACCTGTTCATCCATCCATTTCTCAAGGAACGGTTTGGCAGTCGTCCATAAATCCAGGTCAGGATAAAGCTGCCTGCCCAGTCCTTCGATGTTTAATAATGTTTTTTGTAACAAAACTAGCTGTGGCTGCACTTCCATATTAAAACGTCGCGCCGTCTGGAAAAGCCTCAGCAATAATTGGCCAAATGAAATTTCTTTTAAAGGGCGCTCAAAGATAGGTTCACAAACACTACGTATCGCTGATTCAAATTCATCAACGCGGGTATCTGATGGCACCCAGCCTGATTCAACATGCAGCTTCGCTACTTTATTGTAATCGCGCTGAAAAAAGGCTAAAAAGTTTTCGGCTAAATAACGTTTATCAACAGGACTAAGCGTACCAACAATGCCAAAATCTACAGCGATATATTTAGGGCTTTCCGGGTTACTGTTATCAACAAAAATATTCCCGGGGTGCATATCTGCATGGAAAAAATTATGGTTAAAAACCTGGGTAAAAAATATTTCAACGCCCAGTTCTGCCAGCCTTTCCATGTTGGTATTTTGTTCTTTTAATTTTTCAATATTACGAATCGGCGTGCCATATATTCGCTCCATGACCATGACATTTTTGCGTGTGTAATCCCAGTAAACTTCCGGCACATAGAGCACACTTGAATTCTCAAAGTTCCTGCGCAGCTGGCTCGCATTTGCGGCTTCGCGCATTAAATCCATTTCATCAATAATTGTTTTCTCGTATTCCTGTACCACTTCAACCGGACGCAATCTACGAATCTCTGTGGAATATCGTGCCGCCCACTCAGCAATTATATAAAGCAGTGAGATGTCGCGTTTAATAATCGGCAGAATATCTGGGCGTAATACTTTTATGACGACGTCTTCACCACTCCTTAGGTGTGCGCCATGAACCTGTGCTACTGATGCCGAGGCCAGCGGGTCTTTTTCAAAAACATCAAATAAATCATCAACGCTTTTTCTAAACGCTTTTTCAATTATGGACTGTGCTTTTTTATTCGCGAACGGCGGCACGGCATCCTGTAACAACTCCAGTTCATCAGCAATATCATCGACCAGCAAATCACGCCGTGTCGATAGCATTTGTCCAAACTTGATAAAGACTGGGCCCAGGTCTTCTAACGCTCGACGAATTCGCACACCTCGTGGTGAACGATTGCTAAGGAACCAGTTCCAGGGTAGAAAATAAATAAGGAAACGAAATGGGCGCAGCAGATGCGTTGCAAAAATAATATCATCTAGTCCATGACGTGCAAGCACATAATTGATTCGCAGCAAACGAACAAACTGTTTTGGTCCGATTAGTCTCATTATTCTCTACGTAATTGAGTTTTTAATTGTTCAAGCCGAGCCTGAAATCGATCGAGCTGATTTCTCAAGCTATCAACATCCTGATAAAACTTTTCCAGCTCGGGCTTGCTCACCAGATCACGACTTTCTTCCTGAAGATATTCAGACACATCAAGAGCAACATCATTACTCGATTGTCGTCCCCATGATATTATTTTTTTTGTCAGCCTCGCCAAATGATGCGCAGGCGCGTCGCCAATAATTCTGGCGACATATTCTTCCCAGTCGATATCCATTTCTGAGAGTATTTTTTTAAAGCTTCGACCTAGACGAACGTCGCCTTCAATTTCAACTTCGCCTTTTAACATTAGCGGTGCAACATCTTTGCTCATACCCATTTTCAGCAGTGCAACTGGCGAACCCTTGAGCGTGGTATCTGCTACATCTTCATAATATTCGATCACATCCATGCCTGCCTGATGTGGTAAAAAATACAGCGTTTTATCGACGCCGGTAATTTCTACAGCAATCACTCGACCTTCAAGTGCTGCCAATTTTTCTATGACTTCAGGGTCAAGTGACAAATAGCGATTTACCACGGCTTCCAGCCATTGAATTGATGTCTCACTGTTGATGTTATTTGCTAACACGTCTATAACTTAAAGCCTTTATGCAAAGCCACTATACCGCCTGTCATATTGTGATAAGTACAGCGCTCAAATCCTGCATCCTGCATCATTGCTTTTAGTGTTGCCTGGTCTGGATGCATACGAATCGATTCTGCCAGATAGCGATAACTATCTTCATCATCGGCGATGACTTTACCCATTAGTGGTAATACTTTAAATGAATAGACGTCGTAAACTTTATCCAGACCCGGCACCACTGGTTTTGAAAACTCTAATACCAGCAAGCGACCGCCTGGCTTAAGTACACGATACATTTCTCTTAGGGCTTTGTCTTTATTAGTGACATTACGCAAGCCGAATGCAATGGTGACGCAATCAAAAGCATTATCTTCAAATGGCAATGCTTCAGCATTGGCTTCTACAAACTTCACATTACCAGCCACGCCTTTATCAATCAGTCGGCGACGACCCTGTTCCAGCATGGCTGGGTTAATATCTGAAATAATGACTTCACCGGTTGCGCCAACCTGTTTTGCCATCTGGATGGTCAGGTCGCCGGTACCGCCCGCAATATCCAGTGCGTGCATGCCTTTTTTCAGCCCAGTATGCGCCATCGCAATCTTTTTCCAGATGCGGTGAATACCAAATGACATGACATCATTCATAATGTCATATTTACTGGCGACCGAACTAAACACTTCTGCAACCAGACTTTCTTTTTTATCCTTATCAACCTGTTTGAATCCAAAATGTGTTTTATTTTCTGACATTATTTTTTCCAGTTATTTATTAGCGCTATGCTTTACGCTCGTGACCCGCTTCTTTCAGACGATCTAAATAGTTCTGCCATTTTTCGTCATAAGTTGAACCCAGTTCCTGTAGATATTCCCAGGTATAAAGACCAGTGTCATGTTCGTCATCAAAAATTAGCTTTAAAGCGTAATTACCCTGTGGCTCAATACCGGTGATGTTTACTTCTTCTTTATTCAGTTGCAATATTTCTTCACCCGGGCCATGGCCGGTCACTTCTGCAGATGGTGAATAGACCCTCAGGTACTCACAGGGTAATTTATAATTTGTGCCATCATCGTAAGTTAACTCAAGAACTCGACTTTTTTGATGCAAACTAATATCGGTTGGTTTTGCCATAGTAACTACTCGTAAATTTTTTAAAGGATATAACGACTCAGGTCTTCATCTTCGACCAGCTCATTCAAACTATTGTTAACATAGGCTTCATCAATGGTGATTTTTGTACCTGATTTATCGGGCGCATCATAAGAAATTTCATCCAGCAATCTCTCCATCACGGTATGCAAACGACGTGCACCAATATTTTCAGATTTCTCATTCACGCTGGAAGCAATTTCAGCTACACGCTTTATACCATTATCTGTAAATTCTAATTCCACACCTTCTGTCTTCATCAAAGCTTTATACTGTGTGGTTAATGCGGCATCGGGTTCGGTCAAAATGCGCTGAAAATCATCGGCGTTTAAGGCATCCAGCTCGACACGAATCGGCAAGCGCCCCTGTAGCTCTGGAATCAGGTCTGATGGCTTGCATAAATGAAATGCACCTGATGCGATAAACAAAATATGATCGGTTTTGACCATGCCATATTTGGTACTGACTGTGCAGCCTTCAACCAAAGGTAGTAAATCACGTTGCACACCTTCGCGTGAAACATCACCACCACTACCTGAATCGGCACGTTTGGCGACTTTATCCAGCTCATCGATAAAAACAATACCATTTTGTTCTGCATTTTCTACCGCTTTGGCTTTTATGTCTTCTTCCTTGAGCAGCTTACTGGCCTCCTCATCGAGCAGGATTTTACGCGCCTTTTCGATACGCATTTTTTCGGTCTTCTTGCGATCACTCGACATATTCTGAAACACACCCTGCAACTGGCTGGTCATTTCTTCCATGCCCGGTGGTGCCATAATTTCTACGCCAACAGGGGCGACTGAAATTTCTATTTCTATTTCCTTATCATCCAGATCACCAGCGCGAAGCTTTTCCCTGAATTTCTGGCGCGTATTTGATTCCCGTGGCTCTGGTTCACCAAATTCATTACGTGCAGGCGGCAATAATGCATCCAGAATGCGCTCTTCTGCGGCCTCTTCAGCCAGGTGCTTTACATTTTCTACTTCCTGTTCACGTGCTGTCTTCACTGACATATCGACAAGATCACGAACAATGGAATCAACTTCTCTGCCCACATAACCGACTTCGGTAAACTTGGTTGCTTCAACTTTAATAAATGGCGCATTGGCCAGATGTGCCAGACGACGCGCTATCTCGGTTTTACCCACACCAGTGGGGCCAATCATCAGGATATTCTTGGGCGTGATTTCGTTACGCAGCTCCTGCTCAACCTGCATACGCCGCCAGCGGTTACGCAAAGCGATAGCCACAGCACGTTTGGCATTTTGCTGGCCAATAATGTGCTTATCCAGTTCCTGTGCAATTTCACGGGGTGTCATTTCAGACATAGTTTTTTAACCTTTTACTCGTTTTAGCTATTAGCTTCTAATTCTTCAATGGTACGACTTTGATTGGTATAGATGCAGATATTGCCTGCAATTTCCAGGCTCCTTTCCACAATATCGCGTGCTGCCATTTCTGTATTTTCAAATAAGGCCTGTGCCGCAGATTGCGCATAGGGGCCACCTGATCCGATCGCGATTAAATCATTCTCTGTATCGATGACATCACCCGTACCTGATATTAATAGTGAATTCTCATGATCGGCCGCAATCAGCATAGCTTCCAGTTTGCGCAACATGCGATCGGTACGCCAGTCTTTGGCCAGCTCAACGGCGGCGCGTTTCAGATGTCCGCTATGACGTTCCATCATGCCCTCAAATCTTTCCAGCAGAGTAAAGGCATCAGCGGTGGCACCGGCAAATCCTACGATAACCTTGTCGTGATAAATCTTACGTACCTTGGTGGCATTGCCCTTCATAACGGTGTTGCCCAAAGTCACCTGACCATCACCACCAACTACGACTTTACCACCCCGGCGCACTGTTAAAATGGTTGTACCGTGAAATGTTTCCACGTCAAAACTCCAATTATCTTAAAGAGGGGCTGATTTTACACGAAACGCTGGCTAGAGAGGCGAATAGAGAGTTCTACTTACGTGATCTTGGATGGGCTTTATCATAGACACCCGCCAGATGCTGGAAATCCAGGTGGGTGTAGATTTGCGTGGTGCTCAGATTGGGATG
>Ga0224511_10000037_pt1 | contig 46049 bp, 44 predicted proteins | sample SF_May12_sed_USG_2_FD_169988 | JGI IMG/M metagenome (GOLD analysis project Ga0224511, IMG submission 169988) | Sediment microbial communities from San Francisco Bay, California, United States - SF_May12_sed_USGS_8_1 | ecosystem: Environmental > Aquatic > Marine > Sediment | place: USA...
GGGGAGAAAAACGCGGACCAGGGCCCAAAGGACAACGCCCCAGAAAACAGGAAACAGAGGAACAGACCAAGCAGCCGACCCCTGCTCAAGCCCAAAGCTCGGACGAACAACGTAAACCCAGAGAGCGCTCCGAAGGCGGCCAGCAACGTGGTCGTGGTCGACGAGGCAACCGGCGCGGCCGTGCGCAAGGCGGCAAGCGCAATCCTAATGAGCAACAGACCCGGGGAACCGGCGACAATCCAGCAAACGAAAGAACCGATAACGGCACACCTTCAAATGTAGACGCTGTCCAAAAATCGGAATCGACAAAGATTAGTCCGGCACCGGTTAGCACAGCAAGCCCTAGACCTCAGCCCGAAACATCAATGCCTTCGGGTGCGCCATCCACAGCGGTTGCGGCTGCATCGGCACCCATTCAGGTAAAACAGGATACTGGCAACACCAGCGCATCGGCGCCCAGCCAGCCTCGGGAAGAATCCAAAACGGCAGCAGCATCGGCCAGTTCAGATGGGCCAAAGTTGATGCAAGTGGAAACCAAGTTCAAACCGGAAGCACAGGAAAAACCTGCTGCCAAGGAAGTGACTCAGGACTAACAGATACTTTATGAACCATCTTCAATCGGCAGATGGATTAAATGAAAAAAGGCAGCGATATATCGCTGCCTTTTTTCTATAACATACACTGCATCATCGTTAGTTAAATCATTTGTCAATCAACCTTGAACTCGGGCTTGATTCCCATGGCGCTGGCCACCAACCGTTTCACCTGCTTCAACGCCTCAGGGACTTCAATATCCATCACCCACTCCAACACCCATTTGTTGTCAGCCTCGGCCATGATATCGGCCACATGGTCGGCCACAGTACGGCAGAAGGCATAACCTGGACCTTGGGCATCGTGGCTACACTGGGCATATTCCTGTGCGCGCTGGTTGATGATATCGATAAAGGGCTTTATATAATCACCTTCACCAAAAACATCTGTCTGGTTATTTTCCATAGTCTTGGCCAGATGCAGCGCGGCAGCATTAATCAATTTAGCCCGGTCTTCTTCCGTGACCTGACCGTAGACCATGCGGTCCACCACTTGAATCAAAAATGCGATCAACTCCGTCAACACGCCAAATAACTGCTTATCGGAAGCAAAGCTGAAATGCTCCTCTTCCATCATGTGGCGAATAACTTGCTGTGCCACTTTCCAGATATTAAAACCAATCACCCCAGCCCGGTCTTCAACGGTTTTTTCTCGGGTGATATTGGCCTTTCCCCGTCGCACACGTTTGGTTTGGTGCCAGGTGGTTCTTAATCGTAATGCCATAATAGTAAGTCGCTCTTAACTGCTCAATAACGGGAAGTGTAACTCTAGCATGGCCGGTTTGTTAAATAGTTTATAATCCTTGTGGAATCCGCTGCTAATGCAGAAACAGTGAAATACCGCCCAGCAATATTAACCAGGCCACGACCCGCCGAAACAAGCGCTCATTCACCTTCAAATGCAAATGGTTCGCCAGCCACAGGGTTGCCATAAGAAACGGCGCGGCCCATGCCATCATTAAAAGAATATCGTTGGTCAGGGTACCGTTCCAGACGTAACCTGAAACCCGGAACAGGTTCATGGACAGAAAAAATGCCAGGGCATAATTGCGAATCTGGATTTTGCTATCGAATGTCGCCAGTAGCCTAGTCATGGCAATCGGGCCACTGATACCAAACAATGCCTGCGACGTGCCAGCCAACGTATCAAGTAACCGCGCCAACCAAAAGGGCAACGCCAGTTTCCCCGGAAAAAACACCAGGTAAAATCCAAACACCGTGATAGCAGCAGCCAGCCAGTATTGGAACGAAGAGACAGGCACCAGGTAAAAAAGATACAGGCCGAATACAGCGCCTACTGATGCAAATATTACCATGGACAACAAAAAATCCAGTTTAACAGTTTTTTGGGATCGGGATAGCCCTATGGTGCCCACAAGAATTTGTGGCAGGGCTGAGAAAATCACCAATGTCTTGGTATCAATGATAAAGCTCATGACCATTATCATTAATATGGTGCCCGCCAGGCCGAAGATGATCTCCACCGTGTAAGTCACCATACAAACAACTATCAACAGTGCCAACGACAGCATGACTTAATTCAGAAGCAAGAACAGGTAATCAGGCAAACACAACCCACGTTGTGGCAATATATTTCACCCCCGCCTGCAGTGTGGCGCCGCGATGCTCGTGAGTCCAAAAGGGAGGAAACAATACCAGCTTGCCTTCACGGGGTTTAACCTTGATTTCCTGAAATAGAAACTCGGTTTCACCACCAGGTCCGTCCACATCATTGAGATACCACACGGCCACTAATTGCCGTTGACTAAACTCATGACTGCCACCATCGATATGCCAATGATAAAACTCTCCTGGCAGTGTTCGCTGGATTGCATAACCCATGTCCTTGAAGGGCCCCTTAAAGTAAGTGTATTTCTCCCGGAACTGATGCAGCACCGACCCCAGGGAGCGAAATAGTGCACGATCTATATCTTTCCAGTCGTCTTTACCGCTGACCACAAGATCAGTGGACCGTTTTACGTCAAGATCCTCTTCCCGGGTCTGGCCTATACGGCCCGGATACTGCTGCTCCTGTTTCGCCTCAAACCGCCGTATCATCTCCCGGCATACATCTCCCGGCAAAGCGCGATCCACTTCGAATATAAAGCTATTAGGTCTGATCTCGGTAATACTGTAGGTTTCTGGCATTGTTTCTGACTTTTATCAACGATTCAGGGTTCGGACAATAAAATTAACTACTTATAATAACACGCGTCCATTGGGGCCAGCAAAATCCCATGAGGGCAAAAAATAATGGCTGATTCACCCCTCACAGCTGACGGGTTTACATGGCTTGGCCAGACAACACCAACCGTGCTAAATAGGATTGTAACGAAGCCAACACAGTCACAATTATGCTGAATATCGGCGAGCTTATCGACACAGTGCAGACCAACTGCCATATTTCCGATGCCAAATATGCGGGCAACTATTCCATGTGCACTTTTTTGCTCAAGATGCGAGAGTATTACCGCTGGGAAAACGAATTTTCTTACTCCGCCACACTGGAAAAGGACGATATCGGCAACTGGCTGGTCAGCCGGGAACGTTCCTGGCAAGAAATAGAATCCGATGATTTTATGCCACTGCCACTGCAGGACACTTATATCGATCCCTTCGATACCGATACCATTAATAATATCATTCTGGATCAGGGGTATGTATACAGCAGTGGTTATGGCATTTTTGGAAAACCCCATTTTTTTATCGGCCACCTGCTGGAAAAACGGCGACGCGATGACATGACTATTCTTATTTCTTCATGTGAGTATGCGCGCGACCTTGTCGCCCCTCCGGCAATGACCCGTGATAAAACAATCTTTATTCGCCAGGAATCGGTCACCCGTTTTCTCTGGGAACGTATTGAGGAATGGAAGTGGAATAAGAAAAAGGATACTCCCATGGCAAGAGCCATCGCTTGTTATGGAAATGACGATAACATTAGCGAGTTGCTTTCACCTCTGACCGATGGTGAGATCGGTATTATGGTACTGCACGAATATGGGGAAGTTATGGTAGGCAAGCAACTGGGCCCGGATTGGGAAAAGATGCTATGGATGCTGTCAGGCACCAAGGCAGAGTTTATGGTTCGCGCCTTACGCGACAATCTGGCGGATTGTCTATCTACCCTGCCTGAGCTTATCAGGATGAATATCGATGCCCCTCTGCATTTATTTTTTGCTAATTTTAGCGGTCTACGCAAACATCTATTCCCTGAAGCTGCAGAATGTTATCGCCAATGGCTACTGAAAGGCTCCATTAAGCCACTGGAATCGCTGATCTACGTCCACAAAGATATTATGCTGGAAAAGGCACAACAGATACTGCATCTGTTTCGATCAGGCAATCAGGAAACAGCAGCCGGCATTGAATCGCTTCTGGATCCCGGGCCTGCCAATTAAGCTGATTATCCCGGCAATTACACTTCTATTTCCTGTCACAGGCTTCTGGTAAACTTACGTCTTTCCGCAATCCCATTTTATTAGATAATATTTATGAACCTAGAAATTATTATTGAGGACCGACGCAAAACCTTAAACGTTCCCGATGAAATTATGGCCGAAGCTGAGGCGTTTTTTGACAAAATGGATCGTGATATGGATCGCGGCTGGCAGATGGGACCGGAATTTATTGAGAAACCTGATCAGCTTGACCGTTGCAAAATTGCCGCAGACAAGATCCTGATTGCTATCGATACCAATAATGAGAATTTGTTGTTAATGATGGCGGGCTATATCCTGTCCCGAATGCCGGGTGTCACGGGTATTAATATCGATACCCAGGGAGAAATGCAAAACACGGAAATCATTATGGGGCACGGTGGCCGAATCAATTAATTTTTCTGGGAAGGCTGTTACACTATGTTACTCACTATCGCTGACATTTTAGATGAAAAAAAGCTGGCGAATATCCGAAAGATTCTTGAAAGCGCCAAATTTGTCGACGGTAAATTGTCGGCAGGCAGTTTTGCCCGTCGTTTAAAAAATAATCAGGAAATGGAGCAGCAGTCCCAGCAGGCCCAATATCTGGATCAACTCGTGGTGGGCAGTCTGGCGGAAAATGCCATCTTTCGCAACGCCGCCCTCCCCCTGAAAGTATCTCAACCCTTCTTTGCAAGATATAATGACGGCATGTCTTATGGCGATCATATTGATGACCCTATAATGGGCACAGGTGGCGAACGCTACCGCACCGATGTTTCCGTAACCGTATTTCTCAGTGAACCCAGCGAATATGATGGTGGCGAGCTGGTAATCAACACTACATTTGGCCAACAACAAATCAAACTGCCTGCGGGGCACGCAGTCATGTATCCCTCATCCAGCCTGCATCATGTGGCTAAGGTTACACGAGGTAACCGACTGGTATCCGTATTATGGATTCAAAGCATGGTACGCGAACCCGCTAAGCGGGAGATTTTATTTGAACTAAATCAGGCCAGGGAGTCACTAATGAAAAGACATCCTGATAACCCAGAGACAGCGCAAGTTGACCACACCTATGTCAACCTGGTGCGTTTATGGAGCGAGGTATAGCGACATTGTCAAACGACAGCACTAAAACCAAGGAGCAGTGGTTACAACAACTAACACCGGAGCAATATCGCATTACTCGCGAGCACGGCACTGAACCAGCCTTCAGCGGTAAATACCACAATTGCAAAACACCCGGTATCTATCAATGTATATGCTGCGGTGCCCGGTTATTTTCTTCGGAGACAAAATATGATTCCGGCAGCGGCTGGCCCAGTTTCTGGCAACCACTGGAAAAGATGAATATCCTGGAAAAAAAAGATGCCAGCCTGGGGATGACGCGCACTGAAGTGCTTTGTGCTAAATGTCAGGCACATCTTGGGCATGTATTCGAAGATGGTCCCAATCCAACCGGATTACGATATTGTATTAACTCGGCTTCTCTCAAACTAGTGGAAAAGAAAAAGTAGGATCTAACAAAGAATACGGAGACCACGTGTTATGAAGAAATTTGCTTTAATTTTGGTCGTCATAAGCACCACCCTGTTTGTTCACCACATCAGCTATAGCGATACCGCATTACCGGTGATCGAGCCAGAACGCATCATATTCATTAACAGCAAGGTTTTAGAGATCAAACCAGATCAAATTGTCCACAAAGAGCCTCTCGACGCCTATCGCCTGCATGAACCAATTCGTTATCGGGAACAAGCGGTATTACTCGAGGACTGGCAACGCGTCATCGTCAGCAAGCACATGAATTATTTTGAAGGACCGCGCGGAGAAGTCCGCGTTTATGATTATCAGGGAAACCTGCTGACCCCCGCCATCCAATATCGCGGACGAATTATGATTATCGGTCCTGCCAATCGAATTTTTTTAGGTCAACGATCACGCAGTTATCGCATCGATAGCAGTCTCCTGCTTAACAGTGATGGAAAACTAGTGGCAACTATCCCGCAATCACAAGGTGCTTACGACTTTGCCCTGTCTCCGGATGGAAAGATGATTGTTATTTATGCCAGCGGCAAACAAAAAGACCAGAACATTACTAGTGCAAAATTGATTGATACTAATGGCAAGGAAATCAGAAGTCTGGAAGTCTCCCTGGGACAGACGCTAAATATAGAACACGAAGGACAGAAGTACGACTTTGTTGTGCCGCCTATTCCGCCTAACTATTAAGCCAGAACATATTAAATGCTTTCTCATATCGACACGGCATTCTCTATTGCGCAGACAGGAATCGGGATGAAGGCTTCTTTAAGGTGGGTTATTTCGGGAAAATCTATCAATTGCGATTTGTTTAACGCTGCTTCCTTAAATAACAATAGAATTCTTTTCACTCTATGTTCGCCACTTTAAACTAAAGGGATTTTTCGGCTTCGGAAAACGTCAGCCCACAGACTTCAACAGGTTCGGTTTTACCTTTCACGGTAATGGTCTTCTCCTTTTCCTGCCACAACGACTCAGGCAGGTGTTGATAGGCGTCTTTACCTATAATAATATCCTTACCCATTTCCTTGGAGTAGCTCTCCAGGCGAAATGTTAGATTGACAGCATCTCCTATAGCGGTATCACTTTTATCCACGCCAACGGCGGCGATACCGGCATTGATGCCCACCCCAATTTTTAACTTTGTTCCCTGTAAAGTTGATTTATATTTTTCGTTTATATCATTAGAAATGCTATTCAACATGCACGCTGCTTTTAATGCAGCTGGCACCGCGCCTGTCATATTGCTTCCCGCCTCCCAGCGAGCATAGACACAGTCCCCCAAAAACTTGTCCACCGTACCCAAACATTTCTGAATACAATCGGTAACCGCATGAAACCAGGCATTCATAATCTCGGTTAGAGATTCAATGGCAATGGTCTCGGACAAAGTGGTAAATCCGCGGATATCTGCTACCAGGATCACGAAATTAGACACCTCCACTTGCCGCTTTATCAGCACCGTCGCCGTCCCGGCCTCGTCGGCCTCCGGCTGCTTCAGCGCTTTTTCATGGATAAAAGCGAAATGACTTGAGCCCAGCGTAATTTTGTCTCCATTTTGGAGCAGGGTCGGTAGCGAGATGCGCTTGGCGTTGACATAACTGCCGTTTGAGCTGCCACCATCAATAAGGTAATAGTCGTCATCGCCCAGGCAGCGGACCATGGCATGATTGCGCGAAGCCTTCAAATCCACGAGGACAACATCGTTATTCTTATCGCGGCCAATAGTGAGTATGGTCCCGCAGGGAAATTCTTTTTTTTCTTCTTTCAGCGCTAACACTAGCGTGGCTGGCATTATAATTACCTTTAGGAATATTCCGTAACTTATTGTATTTTATTAACTATAAGTGAATTTTTGTTTTCACTATGACATTCCTCACTCTTGCAGCTTAGACCATAAATTCCCCCAGCAACAAACCCTGAGCCACTGGTTTCGCCTCGTCTTTCATGGCTTACCACAACATAAATGGCACTTTTCCTGCATACATCCTAAGGAAATCGTCCCGCCGTGGTCTATAGTTAATAGACCTGTCGCGGGTTAATAACAAAGTATACCGGGATAAATTTGACCGGATACGGGGGTGAACGCAATGAAAGAACGGCACTTTCGAATAATGGTGGGTGTAATACTAATTATTGGGCTTTACTACGACATGAATGATCTCATTCTTGCGATATTGATCATTATGGCCTTTGAAGCCATTACCAACTGGCGCATACCCATCATGATTTCTCGTCTACGATACAGAAAATCTGATGCCCTGGTCTCGCCTGAAACCTCCCACGATGCGGATTCCATCTTCGGCCGATTTCAATTTGAAGCGGAACGTATGTTTCGTATTCTTGTAATTCTTTTTGTCGCCACAGGCCAATACCTGTTCCCAGAGCAAATCTGGTTTATTCCCTGGTTCGTAGCATTTGCCTTATTGGGTGCAGGTCTCTCCGGCGCCTGTCCCATGGTCCTGGTATTACGCAAACTGGGATTCCGCTAACCCGAGCTGTGCCGCCATGATCCCGGAATACCCCAAAGTTTCTAGCGACACCCAGATCAGTCTTCCTATCAAGATCACTATGATCGTGTTTTGGAGTCTGGTGATGACTGGCATGTTGGTCTACCTGCTATTGGTCCAACACAATGAACTGGATATGGCGGAAAAACTGTCTCAGAAAACCGAGATCGCCGCGCACCGGATTCATTCGGTATTAGTTCACGACGAAAAACAATTCTCTAAAAAAGAATTTCTCGAGCTACTGGAACAGGTCCGCAGTCAACTGGATTTTTCCGCTATTAAGATCAAGCCGCTAGATATTAATGCGCTTGAATTTGGCAACGACTCCATATTTCCCCTGAGCACAGGATCAGCAACACCTGACCTTGTCAGCCAGCGTCACATTCTGGATGTCCATTCTAAAAACGGGGACCACCAGTCGGTTGAGCTTATTCTTTATTACCCGGATCCAAAGAAACTCATGGCACAAAAACGAAAGAATCTTTTTCTTGGGATAGGCACCTTTCTGCTTGCATTCGGTATCATCCTGGCCATGATTCTACAGCAAATTATTGCTAAACCTTTCTCCGCGATGGTTTATTCAGCAAAGGCCTTTTCAGACGGTGATCACGACTCCCGTTTTAATACGAATCAATCCGCCGAGTTTGGTTATCTGGCTTCGTTTTTTAACCGAATCCTGGATAAGCTCTTATCCCAGAGAGATGAATTACAATCTGCCTTGAATAGGGTGAAAGCATCTGAAGCGGAGCTATTTCAGGAAAAGGAGCGTGTGGAGGTTACTCTCCATTCTATTGGTGACGCTGTCATTACAACCGACAGAAACGGTTCAATTAATTATATGAATCCTGTCGCTGAAGCGCTTCTCAATATCAGTGATACCGAAGCCAAGGGAAAACCTATATCGGATATCTTGTCTCTGCTTGAAGAGAATGAGGCCAGGTCACCTATTAGCAATCCGATCTCTGCTTGCCTTAACACCAATGAAGTCGTCGAAAAAACCGAAAACATTGTCGCTGTCACACCCGACGGAAACCGCATAGCGGTCAGCCTTACTGTTTCTCCAATAAGAAGTGCCTCTGGCAATGTTATTGGTACCGTCATGGTACTGCATAATATGGAACAAAACCGAGCACTATCTCGGCAACTCTCTTACCAGGCTAGCCACGATGAATTGACCGGTCTTTATAATCGCCGGGCATTTGAACAGTTCTTGCAATCGGCAATCGATTCGGCCATATCCGAAGGTCATCAACATGCGCTATGTTATCTGGATCTGGATCAGTTCAAAATTGTCAATGATACCTGTGGCCATATTGCTGGCGACGAACTCCTAAAACAGCTTGCCGGATTGCTCAAAGAGCAGTTTAGAGATAGCGATATATTAGCTCGCCTGGGCGGCGATGAGTTTGGCTTAATTCTGCACCATTGCGACCCGGAAAAGGCCCTGCGTAAAACCGAAAAAATACACGAACTGATAGCCAGTTTCCGCTTCTATTGGGACTCGCATGTGTTTGAGGCCGGCGCCAGCAGCGGACTGGTATCTATTACGTCGGACACCCGCACCCTGGATCAAATACTGGGTTCAGCTGATATCGCCTGTTATGCAGCCAAGGAAAAAGGCCGTAATCGAATCCATGTATATCAGCCTGACGATGATGAATTAAAACAACGCCGCGGCGAAATGCGATGGGTGTCCCGTATCAAGGAGGCCCTGGAACAGGATCGTCTCCAGCTCTACTATCAACCCATCGCTGAAGTAAACGACATCCATTCCAGATATATACATTTTGAAGTATTGGTTCGCATGCTGGACAAAGACAATAAACTCATCCCGCCAATGAATTTTATACCTGCTGCTGAGCGCTTTAACTTAATGCCGGCAATTGACCGCTGGGTGATCAGTCACGTTTTTAGCTTCCTTAAACGCAATATTCATTCCAAATGCTCATATTTATGCTGTATTAATCTTTCAGGACAATCGTTAGGGGATGATAATTTTCAGCAATTTATTGTCGATGGTATTCGACAAAATCACATTTCTCCTGAAAATATCTGTTTTGAGATTACCGAAACTGCTGCTATTACCAATCTGGCCAGGGCCAGAGTCTTTATGAAAACATTGCGCGCCATGGGCTGCAAGTTTTCACTGGATGATTTTGGTAGCGGCCTAAGTTCCTTCTCCTATTTGAAGGAGCTGTCGGTTGATTTTCTAAAGATTGATGGCGTATTTATTCGGGACATGGCCCAAAATCCCATCGACTACGCCATGGTAGAAGCAGTTAACCGTATCGGGCATGTGATGCGACTTCAAACTATTGCTGAATTCGTCGAGAACGATGAAATACTAAAGCAGCTACACCTATTGGGAATTAACTATGCCCAAGGATATGGTATCGCACGTCCCGCTCCTATAGAACAGTTATTGGACATGATTAAAGCAAAAGGAATTCCTTTAACCGTCCCCTCCAGAAAAACAGATAATTAACCTATTCCCCAGTGGCAACAGGCCTCGCACTGTTCGTTATCCATTCGCTCCAACTACCCGCATACAACTTGGCCCCTGTCAGACCGGCGTGCTCCATTGCCAGAATATTATGGCAGGCAGTTACGCCTGAACCACACATATGAATCACTTTTTCTGGCGCAAGGCCGCCCAAACGAGCTATGTATTCCTGTCGTAGTTCGTCGGGTGACAGAAAATCCCCTCCCAAATTCAGATTGTCTTCGTAGGGCAGATTGACTGCGCCCGGCACATGTCCTGCCACCGTGTCCAATGGTTCCACTTCGCCGGAAAAGCGCTCTTCCGAGCGCGCATCAAACAGAACTGTATTATTGTCATTCAGCGCCTGCTGCACAGTATGAGCGTCCACCCATAATTCATCATGCAGGCTGTAATCGAACTTCGCCGTAACAATGCTGGGTTTATCGGCAGTGACTGGCCTCTTCTCCCGAAGCCATTTCGGGTATACGCCGTCCAGAAGTGCGACGTTACCATGGCCCAGCCAACGTAGTAACCACCACATTCGACTAGCCATGGCGCCAAAGGCATCGTCGTAGACAACTACTTGAGTTTGATTTCCCACTCCCCATTGACCCAGTTTCTTTGATAATAATTCCGGATCAGGCAAGGGGTGTCGGCCTGAACCCTCAGTAATAGGTGATGACAAATCGTTATCAAGATGTACGTAACGTGCGCCCAAAATGTGCGCCTTGTCGTAAGCAGACTGACCGGCATCCGGATTAGTTAAGGTAAAGCGACAATCAAATACAACCCAATCCGGATCATCGAGATGCCGGGCAAGAGTATCCGTGCTGACTAGCGTGGTGTAGAGCATAAAATAAAAACAGGATACAAGCCGCCATTAAGGCCTGTATCCTGTAGTGTTATGTAGAAGATAATTCTGAATGCCAGCGAGTTAATATCCACCTTTACGACGCGACTCCGGCAAACCGGCAATACGGCCACCCTGTTTGCTGGGATCCTTTGGGAACAAGTCATACACATCCTTCTGGCTAATCTTACCACCCCATTTATCAGACATTGCTTTAACGATATTTCGCGTGTTTGGCTGATTGCCATTATTATTAATGAATTCATCCCTGAGAAACTCAATCAGGTCCCAGTGCTTTTGGGTAAGATCGAGACCCTCTTCCTTGGCCAGATGTTCACCCAGCTCCTTGGTCCAGTCGCCGTGATCCACCAAATAACCGTTTGCAGTAGTTTCGATAGTTTTTCCATTAAATTCAATTGCCATTGGTATTCCCCCTCTAAGTAACTGAAAGATGGCAGGTTAAACAAAAAAATTTACATAGTTTGTTCAGGCGACACTTCAGCGATATCCTTGTGCGGCACAAACAACCCGCAACCCAGATGCCGGAAGGGACCTAACCCTACCTGCTGAAGCTTCACTGAGTCTTTCACATCAAGTTCGGCCACCATTAAACTGCGCGTCGTCAGACTGCGCTCAGGTGTCCGAATAATTCTTTTCTTACCCGGTAACATTTTGTGCGGGCGTATTCCAATTTGCGCCAATTGCGCCACAACATTATCCATAAACACCGTTTCATCATCCTCGCTAACGACGTAACGGGAAAATACCGTAGTAATGTTGCTGAGTGCTCGCCGGTTCACCTTGAGCACTTCCATGGCATTGCCTGCAACATCCAGAGTCTTGCCTACCAATGTATTTGCGTCAGCCTCCCGCTCTTTTGGCAGTCTCAAAATCAGGCGGGTACGCCGGGAAAGGTGGAGTATATCGTCTGGATTCTCCGGGCGCATCCATCCGTTGCCCATTTCGGAAATATGCAAGGGATGAACCCCGGCACCGGTTTCCTGTGCAAGCCATGGCAACTCCCTGAGTAAAGCGGCAGACAATGCCCAGGCATGATCCACTGGCAACGAGCGACACTGGATATTAAAGACAAGGTCGATAATATCCTCGGGAATATTCTGATCCTGATTAGATTTGGTTTCGTTCCAGTACATTCAGTTTACCGGGAGTTTCTCACTCAACATGTCGCGGTCAAACCACCAGTCGTTTTGCACCATGACATCGACAATATTGCGCAGTCTGGGCAGGAACAGGGACGGGTCATGTAGTTCCATTTTCCGGAACCAGACATCAAAGGCTTCCTGGGTCTCAATTTTGCTATGGCGCCGGGCTACAGTACCCATAAGGTTTCCGGTAAAAAATAACAGGTCGTCGCGTTTCTTCCCGTCGCAGCGCATATCTACCACGTAGTGGGCCGCCGCCATGGCCACGGCGGCGCCATCGGAATCATCGGGCGTTTCATCCACAATGTGCTGCAATAAAGCCACCGTCACTTCCGGATCGATGGGATAGGTCACGCCCAGCCAAATCCCCTGACCCAGGGCCGCCAGGGATTCCGCCTGATCGGCCTTAAACATAACATCGCAGGCAATCGCGGCATGCTCGAAATCTTCGGCCGTCATCATAACGTCGAATACCTGGCGAGCCAGATCAAAGGCCTCACTGCCCCGCTCCAGATCCACCAGTGTACCGGCTATCAATAATTCCAACTCGGCTCGTTCTCTTGGCTCATGCCCAGGAGCCAGGGCCTCAATCTGGCGCTGGGTAGCATCAATCTGCTGCTCCAGTCGGATAGTGGAAGACAGTGCATCTTCAGCACCGTCGGCATCCAGCATGCCTGTATCATCATTTATGTATTTCATTACCAATCTCTAAAATATTTCTCATTTAACGAGTTACCGAATTGACACCCACAAAGGCGCCTTCCAGCTGATCTTCCCAATTAGGCGGCGTATCCGGAAAAGACGGCTTAACGTCCATCTTGAAAAACATTTCCGAACCGGCTTTTTCCCTTACAATGTTCAAAAGCCCATCAAATGTTTCCAGCTCATGATGCTGAATCAGTATTTCGCTAAGATATAACATGTCCTGCCTCTTCCATTCATCAATAAACGGGTTCAGTGCCCTGGATGCGATCATAATACCGGGCGCGGAATAGCAATCGCTGGCTACCGGTATCCGGATCGTCGGTAAATGCCGTCCGGCTATGTAACACATTATTGCAAAGCAGTCCTTGCCCGCTCGACAAACGATGCCGAAAAATATAACCAAAAGTACCCGCCAGTACTGTTTCCAGAAATCTCACAGCTTCCTGAGTCAGCTCATCCTGTTTCCACTCAATACTGCGCGTTCTGGCTGTATAACGCATATGCAATGCACCGCTTTGCGGGTCGATGGAAAACACCGGGCCGGTTTGAGCGGGACGCAGTTGCTCCGGCCCCGTTTCCGTATTCTCCGGAATAGTCATAATATCCTGCGCCATCAATGCCCGAATAAAATCCGGGTTATGCTCCCTAATTAATAAGTATGCAATTTCGTGGTCCATAAGTCCGTTTTCGCCGCCCGTCGCCGCTGGCGTTGCACAGTGTAGCAACATCGCCCGAATCTGCCGCTCAGGAGGATTGTAATAACCGTCGGTATGCCACAGTATTCGCTTATCGGTATAAGGGATGTAGCCGCGCAGGGATTTACCCGGCACTACCGTTAGCGAGGTAATCCCGTCATCATCCGCCAGTAAGTTGGGATCCAGACGCTGCAGACCAAACGCCTGCCCGACGGCTCTTGCCGCGTCCTTGTCTTCCCTCGCCGACATGCACTCATATATGACAAAATTACACTTGCGCACCCGGCTCAACATGGCGCCATGCTCGTTTCTACTAAGTGCGTAGGGGTTATCGAGCTCTACCAGTAATTCCTCCAAACGGGAGGGATAATTCTGCAACTTGCCATCGCGCCAACGCTTGTAGCCGTCTTCATTTTTCAATGAAAAAGGACTCTGCTGGCTCCTTGCTGAACTCGTGGGGTCTGTTACAGCCATTTTCTGTCTCAAATTACCCATCAGGCGTTACTGAAAACGACTTAAAATATGGGGGACAAAATCGACAAGACAAGCGTAAAATCCCACCCACAGTTGATATCTTGAGCCCGGAATGTAGAAGAATCCGCCGCTAAAAAAAAGCCTGGCTTTTGGGGGAATACAGTATTAACCGAGCAGACATCTGGAAATACGTGTGAGACACTCGTATAGAAATAACATTAGAATAACATTGTAACTTATTAATCTATATAGTTTATCATTCCAATGATCTTATCTGGATCTAATAATCAACTGTCTCTCATATATCTCTTTTGGGGAGGGTAAAGGCTGACTTTATCACCCCCAAAGAAAGATTCTATCGAAGGGCTGGCAAGACTAGACTTCTGCCAGTTTTTTGCAGCTGAGTGGATGAGTCAGAAATTCCTGGCAAGGTGATGAAAAGATACCCATTGCCTTCACAGGGAGAAATCTGAATAATATGCGCCCCTTGGCTGCCAAGAGGAGTCGCCCCGCAAAACGCAGGGTGATCTTAAAAAAAGATCCGATTCGCCTGGAGGTAAAAAACAATGGCTAGCAGCAAACCCAAGAATCCGGAAAAGCACAGCACTTATCTGCCCAAAGAAAAGAAGTCTAGCAAACCGTTCCACAAGACTCCCATGCTTGATCAGCTGGAGACCGGTCCATGGCCGAGCTTCGTTACTGGTCTCAAGCGTTTGGCGATGAACAATAATATGATGGTCGACCTGCTTGGCCAGCTTGAACATTCCTACAACACGCGTCTCGGTTACTGGAAAGGTGGCACAGTGTCAGTTTTCGGTTATGGCGGCGGCATTATTCCGCGCTTCACCGAGCTCATGAATGCCGATGGCAAGCCAATGTTCCCGGAAGCAAAAGAATTTCATACCTTGCGCGTACAGCCGGCACCTGGTAACCACTACACCACCGCTATGCTGCGCCAGCTATCCAATTCCTGGAATAAGTACGGTTCCGGCTTAATCGCTTTCCATGGCCAAACCGGTAATATTATGTTTATCGGCACCACATCTGAGAACACCCAGCACTTCTTCGACGAAATCAACGAATACGGTTGGGATCTTGGTGGCGCAGGCCCCTGCGTCAGAACCGGTATGTCCTGCATCGGTGCCGCACGTTGCGAACAAAGCTGTGCCAATGAACAGAAAATTCACCGCTTACTGGTAAATAATTTTATGGACGACATGCACCGTCCTGCCCTGCCCTACAAGTTTAAATTCAAGGTATCAGGTTGCCCCAACGACTGCATGAACTCAATTCACCGTTCTGACTTTGCTGTCATCGGTACCTGGCGTGATGACATGAAAGTTGACCAAAAAGAGGTCAAGGCATTCGTTGAGAAAAAGGGCCGCAAATACGTGATCGATAACGTAATTGCCCGTTGCCCAACCAACGCCCTGTCCTTGAGTGATGACAATACCCTGAATGTGGATAACCGTAATTGTGTTCGCTGCATGCATTGTATCAATGTCATGACCAAAGCTCTGTCAGTGGGCGACGACCAAGGTGTAACCATTCTTATCGGCGGAAAACGTACCCTGAAAATTGGTGATACCATGGGCACAGTGATCATTCCTTTCATGAAACTGGAAACAGAAGAAGACTATGAAGGCCTGAAGGAACTCGCTGAAAATACTATCGACTTCTTTGCAGAAAATGCCCTGGAACACGAACGCACCGGTGAAATGATTGAGCGTATCGGTCTGGTCAACTTCCTGGAAGGCATTGGTGTCGACGTTGACCCGAACATGGTTAATCACCCGCGCGCAACATCCTACGTTCGTATGGACGACTGGGATATTGAAGCTCAGAAATGGAACGAGCGTAAAGCAAAAAAGGCTGGTTAATAAAAAAGGCATAACAACAGGCCCGCCCCAACATCATTGAGCGGGCCTGTGTTTAAGAATTTAACCAAATACTCAAGTATTTTACTGGGGGTTTAAAAAATGGCTGACCAAAAGGCGACTCCGCGCCATCCCATTGAAACAGGCTGTCCTGACGCGTTTCAGTACATGCATCCTATTTTTCTGAAAAACTATGGTAACTGGGCTTATCATGACCGCCCGCGTCCGGGTGTGTTACATCACGTTGCCAAAAGTGGTGATCAGGTCTGGACCGTGCGTGTCGGTACACAGCGTCAATTAGGGCCCTATGAAATCAATCTGCTGTGCGACATTATCGACCAGTACGCTGATGGTTACGTGCGCTTCACTATTCGCTCCAATATGGAAGTCATGGTGACAGATGAAGCCAAGGTTCAGCCTCTGATCCAGGCCTTCGAAGACGCCGGTTACCCTGTTGGCGGTACCGGTCCTTCCGTGACTATGATCTCTCACACTCAGGGTTGGTTGCACTGCGACATTCCTGGCACGGACGCATCCGGTGTGGTCAAGGCGTTAATGGATGAGTTGCATGACGAGTTCATTAATGAGCAAATGCCTAACCGCGTACATATCACCACTTCCTGCTGTCAGATCAACTGCGGCGGCCAGGGTGATATCGCCATTAACGTTCAACATACCAAGCCACCCAAGATCAATCACGATCTGGTAGCTAACGCCTGCGAACGTCCGTCCGTCGTGGCACGTTGCCCGGTAGCAGCCATTCGCCCGGCCATGGTCAACGGCAAGCCCTCTTTGGAAGTTGATGAGAAGAAATGTATCTGTTGCGGCGCCTGCTTCCCACCCTGCCCACCCATGCAGATCAACGATGCAGATTTCACCAAGCTCGCGATCTGGGTTGGCGGAAAGCACTCCAATGCACGCAGCAAGCCTATGTTCCATAAACTGGTTGCCGCAGGCATTCCTAACAATCCGCCACGCTGGCCCGAAGCCGCAGCGATTGTTAAGAACATTCTGCGCGTTTACAAAAAAGACGCCCAGGACTGGGAGCGCGTGGGTGACTGGGTTGAACGCATCGGTTGGCCTCGTTTCTTCGAGTTAACCGAACTGCCGTTTACCAAGTTCCACATCGATAACTGGACCGGTTCACGTTATACGCTGAACGCTTCAACACATATCCGCTTCTAAGTCGTTAGAAGGCAAGTTACGGGGGAACGACTATGAAGTTTGGAATTATGATTAATGAAGGGCCGTATACGCATCAGGCATCTGATACTGCGTATCACTTTACCAAGGCGGCCCTGGAAAAGGGTCATGAAATTTTTCGTGTCTTTTTCTATCACGACGGCGTTAATAACAGTACAAGATTGACCACACCACCGCAGGACGATCGTCATATTGTCAATCGCTGGTCTGCATTGGCTGAAAAATACAAACTGGATATGGTGGTTTGTGTGGCGGCCGCGCAACGTCGCGGTATCGCCGATGCTGATGAAGCCAAGCGCAATGGTAAGGATGCCGACAATCTTGCCCCTACCTTTCGTATTTCAGGCCTTGGGCAATTGATAGAGGCAGGTATTCAATCAGATCGCCTTGTTGTATTTGGTGATTAACGGCGGAGTTCAAGACAATGAGCGATGACGAAATGATGCAAGAAGGCGGAACAATTAAAAAGTTCTGCTACGTAAACCGCAAGGCTCCTTACGGAACCGTTTACGCACTGGAATCCCTGGAAGTAGTGTTGATTGGTGCCGCATTTGAACAGGATGTCAGCCTGATTTTTATGGATGATGGTATTTACCAATTAAAGAAAAACCAGGACACGTCCGACTCGGATATGAAGAATTTCTCGCCCACTTACCGGGCCCTTGAGATGTACGATGTTGAGAAACTGTATGTCGAAAAGGAATCCATGGAAGCACGCGGTCTTACTGAAGACGATCTGGTTGTTCCGGTAGAAGTTAAAACCAGCAAGGAAATCAGCGAACTAATGGACGAACAAGACGTTGTCTTGAGTTTCTAGGAGACCAGACATGTTATTACATATTGTTAACAAATCACCTTTTATTAATAACTCGCTGGAGAGTTGCCTGCGCGCAGCCAAGAAAAACAGCGGCGTTTTGTTCATAGAGGATGGTGTATATGGTGCTTTAGATAACACCGCTATCACTCCGCAGGTCAAAAAAGCCATGAAAGACAAAAAGTTTTTTGTGCTTGCATCTGACCTGAAAGCTCGGGGAGTTTCCGACGGTGTAATCAAAGGGATCGAAGTGGTTGATTACGGCGGGTTCGTAGACCTGACAACACAATATGACGTTGTTGAGTCCTGGCTGTAACTAATATTCATTTAACGTAAAGAGGAGATCGAAAATGTCTAGCATCGATGTCGGCGGCAAAACCATTGCTGTAGATGAGGAAGGCTACCTGTCTGATCGTAATGATTGGAGCAAGGATGTTGCGGTAATCATGGCTAAGGCTGATGATTGTGAGCTAACTGATAATCACTGGGAAGTTATCAACTTCCTCCGTGAGTACTACGAAGAATACCAGATCGCCCCGGCGGTTCGCGTTCTGACCAAGGCTATTGGCAAAAAACTGGGCCCAGATAAAGGCAACAGCAAGTACCTGTACGAACTGTTCCCTTACGGTCCTGCCAAGCAGGCTTGTAAGTACGCCGGTCTTCCTAAACCAACTGGTTGCGTTTAATCACCAGTATGGCAAATAGATACATTGGGGTGCATTTGTACCCCAATTATCGTGCCATTCATCTACGGTGGAGCAAGTAATGTCTGCATTGACTATCACTTACGCGATCCTTTTTTACGCTGCCACAGCCATTCTTGTCATTGGCGTCGGCCGCAAGATCTTTATCTATGCGCGCACACCTGCGCCGCTAAAGATTCCCACTACCCCTGCCCCGCTGACCAAAACCGGCGTGGTCTGGCGTATGTTGAAAGAAGTTACCGTTTTTGAAAGCCTGTTTAAATCCAACAAATGGATCTGGATTTTTGGCTGGTTGTTCCATGCGGCGCTGTTTCTGGTGCTGTTCCGCCATATCCGTTATTTCACAGAACCAGTCTGGACTCTGGTTGCATTGGCGCAACCCTTTGGAAAATACGCTGCCTTCGGCATGCTGGCTGGCCTTGGTGGTTTATGGGCGCGCCGTATATTGGTTGATCGTGTGCGTTACATCAGCAGCGCATCAGACCATTTTATCCTAATTCTACTGTTGGCCATTGCCGCCAGCGGTGTTGTCATGAAGTTCATCCCGGCGGCTCACACCGACATTATTGCACTTAAGGCCTTTTTCCTGGGGCTGATGTATTTTGATCTTCAGCCGCTTCCCGGTGACCCGGTACTTCTGATTCATTTGGCTCTGGTCGCCGCACTAATGATTATTTTTCCGATCAGCAAACTGTTGCATGCGCCCGGGGTCTTTTTCAGTCCGACTCGCAACCAGGTCGACAATGCCCGTGAACATCGTCACGTGGCCGGCTGGACAGCTGCTGAAACACCAGGAAAACCATAACAATAACCGGAAGAACAAGTTCGAGGAACAACCAACGTGGCTGATTTCGAAATACCGGCACTAAAAGAATACCCCGTTATCCCTCCCGTAAAGGTAGGGACTATGGCGCATAGCAAGCCTTTCGTTGCCAAACCGGAACATCAGGCGGGCGTTGGCTATCCGGGTGAACTGGTGGACAACTGGGAAGAAAAAGCAGTTACCCGCCTGGGTGAATTGGTTAAAGGCTCTCGCGCCCTGCAAGTGTTCCTGGATTCCTGCGTCAAATGCGGCGCCTGTACTGATAAGTGTCATTACTATCTGGGCACTAGCGATCCAAAAAATATGCCCGTAGCACGTCAGGATCTGCTGCGTAAGGTTTATCGGCGCCATTACACCTTTGCCGGAAAACTATTTGGTGCCCTCGGCATGCCTGGCCTGGTGGGTGCGGCGGATATGACCAAGGAAGTACTGGATGATTGGTACAGTTATTTCCACCAGTGCTCGCAGTGCCGCCGTTGTTCCGTGTTCTGCCCTTACGGCATAGATACCGCCGAAATCTCCATGGCAGCCCGTGAAGTAATGGACTCCGTCGGCCTGGGACAAAAATACTGTAACGAGATTCTCGGCAAGGTTCATAAGATTGGTAACAACCTGGGCCTGCCCGAACCTGCCCTGGTTGACACGCTTGAGGGTCTTGAAGAAGACGTTAAAGATGACACAGGCGTGGATGTTCGTTTTCCTGTTGATCAAAAAGGCGCTGATGTTTTATTGGTGACTCCTTCTGCAGATTTTTTTGCTGAACCGCATATCGACGGTCTGATTGGTTATGCAAAAGTATTTCACCAGGCCGGTATAAGCTGGACCCTGAGCTCTTACGCCTCGGAGGCTGCCAACTTCTCCATGTTCATCGGCAGCGGTGACAATCTGAAGAGTACCGCCATGCGTATTCGTCAGGCGGCGCTGGACCTTGGTGTCAAGCGTATTGTGGTGGGTGAATGCGGCCATGCCTGGCGCGTTGCCTACAGTTTCTGGAATACATTAATCGGTCCGTTTGATTTTCTGGATCCGAAATATCCAGTGCCTCAGCACATTTGCGAGGTCACCTATGATCTATTACAACGCGGCGCCCTGAAAATTGATAAAGAAGCCAACGATCACAGAAGAATCACATTCCATGATTCCTGCAACGTGTCACGCGCTTCCCGCATGGGCAATATTCCGGGCGGCCAGTTCATTATCCCGCGCGAAATTATTAAATCAGTGGCGAATCATTATTTCGACATGCCTGCCAATACCATACACGAAAGCACGTATTGTTGCGGTGGCGGTGGCGGCTTGTTAACAGACGATTTGATGGAGTTACGTATTAAAGGCGCATTGCCTCGAATGGAAGCGTTGCAACAGGTAGTGGAAGAAAATGACGTCAATTACCTGTGTGCGATATGCGCTATCTGTAAGAGCCAGTTTACCAAAGTACTGCCCTACTACAAGTTCCCAATGGACATGATAGGCAGTTTGCATCAGTTGGTGAGCACGGCGATTCAGCTGAAATAAGATAGTTTAAACAATCCGTACGTTATAACGTGCGGAACTGAACAATACATACACCTAGAGTTTTTAACAGGAGACTGAGTGATGGCAACTCCGGCAGACAAGATGAAAGACAGCGCAAAAGGGCTTACCTTCCGTAAGTTCAAGGATGGCGATCACAAGCATCGCCCATGGCAGGAGGAAATCTTTAAAGGGGATCATACCCATAAGTGCCCGACCTATGTGCACAAGACACCACCTTGCCAGGGCAGTTGTCCGTCAGGTGAAGATATCCGTGGTTGGCTGAATATTGTCCGGGGCATTGAGAAGCCCAGCGGCGATACACCGTGGCAGGAATACGCCTTCCGCCGCTCAACGGATGCCAACCCATTTCCTTCGGTAATGGGTCGTGTGTGCCCGGCGCCATGCGAAGACGGTTGTAACCGTAATGAAGTGGAAGATCATGTCGGCATCAACTCCATTGAACAATTTATCGGTGATTATGCCCTGAGTCAGAAACTGACCTTCGAAGCAGGCAAGGAAACCGGCAAGAAAGTGGCGGTTGTTGGTGCCGGCCCTGCAGGTCTGGCTGCCGCCTACCAGTTGCGTCGCAAAGGTCACGCTGTCACTATTTTTGATGACCACCCCGAAATGGGCGGGATGATGCGTTACGGCATTCCCGGTTACCGTACCCCGCGTGACGTACTGGATGGTGAAATGGACCGTATTATTGCTATGGGTGTAGAAAAACGTATGAACACCCGTATCGGCAAGGACGTTTCAGTTGAACAGTTAGAAAAAGAATTCGATGCCGTGTTGTTTGCCATTGGCGCCCAGTCCGGACGCGGTCTGCCTGTGCCTAACGCTGACAAGGCAACCAACTGTATCTCCGGCGTTGCTTTCCTGAGCGCCTTTAATGAAGGCCGCCTGAAAGCGGTATCCGGCAAAGTTGTAGTAGTGGGTGGTGGCGACACTTCCATTGACGTAGCATCGGTTGCCCGTCGTCTGGGTAAAATTGAAAATATCAACGAAAAAGATCGCCCGGAAAACATTGTACTGGGTCATACCGCCCATGATGTTATTGATATAGCTAAACGCCAGGGAGCGGACGTACTGCTGATGTCACGGCAGCCTATTGAAAACATGAACGCCGCCAAGCACGAAATCGATGATGCTACCCGCGAAGGTGTTGAAATCAAGGGTTCTTTGACGCCTGTGGAAGTTATCATGGGTGACAATGGCCGTGCCAAGGCACTACGTGTTGCCAAGCTGGACTACTCCAGTGGCAAACCCGAAGTGGTTGCCGGTTCTGAGTTTGATATCGAATGCGACCTGATTGTGGCTGCCATTGGCCAAACCGGTAATCTTCAAGGTCTGGAACAGTTCGGCAACGACCGTGGACTGATGGAAGCGGACAAGCACTTCCAGATGACAAGCCGCCCGGGATTCTTTGCCTGCGGTGACATTATCCGTCCTCACCTGCTCACAACAGTTATCGGCCAGGCCTCTGTTGCAGCGGAAAGCATTGACCACTACCTGAAACACGAGGAAATGGTTAAGCGCCCCAAGGTGGATGTACATCATTTCAATCTGCTGGAAAAGCTGCGTGAAACGAATCTGGAACCCGAGTCGTTCAAACCTGAAGGCGATGAAAAGGTTCGAGGTATTGACCGTGGCCTACGCGGCACTTCCGAGCAAGGCAAGGCCGTAGGTGGTTACGCTATTCACAATTACGAAGACCGCTCTGCCGCGGAAATTATCCCTTCTACAGAGTTGTTCCTCGGGCATTTCCAGTATGAAGAGCGTCATCGCCGCTCGGAAAGTGTTCCGGATGCCAACGAAGTATTGGGACATTTTGAAGAACGCATGAAGGGTCTGTCAGAAGATGATGCCAAGGCGGAAGCAGAGCGTTGTATGAGCTGCGGTATGTGCTTTGAGTGTGACAACTGCGTGATCTACTGCCCGCAGGATGCCGTTCACCGTACGCCGAAAAATGAATCCACCATGGGTCGTTATGTCTACACAGATTACAACCGCTGCATCGGATGTCATATCTGCGCCGACGTCTGCCCCACCGGTTACATCAAAATGGGAATGGGAGAATAACGCACCCATGACACACACTAACCTCTTTTTGCGAATCAGGTCCTGGCTCGTGATGCTGATCGCGACTGTTATGCTCCAGGCGACAGCCGGTATTGTTTACGGTGACGGCCACGGAAACTCACGGGTACCGATGCCATCAACGGAAACCGCCAAAGGGGAAAAGTGTGTTGAGCCGGAAGACGTTATGAAACGCAAGCACATGGAATTTATCCTGCATCAAAGGGATAAAACCATGCACGAGGGAATCCGAACTAAGCAGTACAGCCTGAAAAACTGTGTAAACTGCCATGCCGACCCGCAGACCCAGAGTGTCCTCGGTAAAGATGGATTCTGTGAAAGCTGTCACGCCTACGCTGCCGTGAGTATTGATTGCTTTAGCTGTCATACCGACTCTCCGGAAGAGCAGGATGCCGCAGTATCCGGCACCGTGTTCGGCAGCATCTTTGACAGCAACATAACGAAATAAAAAAGAGGAATAATACATGAGCCTCAATCGCCGCGAATTTCTTGGTGCAGGAGCCGCCGCTGTAGCCGGTACCGCTATAGCCCCAGGGATTCGACTCATTGAGCTGGCCAGCGCCAGATCTCCAGAAGATGCCGTTTCCATGCAGCAACGCTGGGGCCTGCTGATTGATTCCAGCAAGTGCGCGGAAAATTGCAGTGCCTGTGTCAGCGCCTGTCATGAAGAAAACGGGGTCACCGACGAAGGTTCTCCCACAACTGACGCCCAGTGGATCCGCAAAGTCACTGTCAAAAATCCAACCAGCGGTTACAGTCATTCACTACCACTTATGTGTCAGCACTGCGAAAGCCCACCCTGCGCCGACGTCTGCCCTACTGGCGCATCATTTCGGCGAGCCGATGGCATTGTCCTGGTAGACAAACACATTTGTATCGGCTGCCGCTACTGCATGATGGCCTGCCCTTACAAGGCACGCTCATTTATTCACGAAACCATTACAGACCAAAAAGCCGATGCGCCACGCGGCAAGGGTACCGTGGAATCCTGCACGCTGTGCGTGCATAAGGTTGACCGCGGCGATGGCACAACCGCCTGCGCGGAGGCCTGTAATAAGGAAGGCCATAGCGCAATCCTGTTTGGCGATCTCAATGATGCCAATAGCGAAATCGCCAGGCGCTTGAAGACCGAAGCCAGCCAGCAGTTGCGTGCTGACCTGAATCTGAACACTGGTGTACGTTACCAGGGCTTTTAATAGCGACAAACACCAACACGGATATTGAGCGAAATACCCATGAAAAAAGTTCACTACACCATGATTGAAGGTACCAGCCTGGGATTCTGGTCACTACTGGCTATTCTGGGGGCATTTATTGCCGCGGGCCTGGCCTCCAGCTATTACATGGAGCACCATGGCCATATTGTCACGGGCATGACCAATCAAATCGTCTGGGGCACACCACACGTGTTCGCCGTGTTCCTGATTGTCGCGGCATCCGGTGCGCTCAATGTTGCCTCAATCGCCTCGGTGTTTGGCCGTAAACTCTATAAGCCTCTGGGGCGCCTGTCCGCCCTGCTGGCACTGACTCTGTTAACCGGCGGTCTCGCTATCCTTGTGCTGGATCTTGGCCGTCCCGATCGCTTGATCGTGGCCATGACCTATTACAACTTCAAATCCATCTTTGCCTGGAACATGATTTTGTATAACGGCTTTTTCGTCATTGTCGGCGCCTACCTCTGGACCATGATGGAGCATCGCATGAACCGCTTTACCAAGGCGGCGGGCATGGCTGCCTTCATATGGCGTCTAACATTGACTACTGGTACAGGTTCTATCTTTGGTTTTCTGGTAGCACGTCAGGCGTACGATGCCGCCATTATGGCGCCCATGTTTATTATTATGTCGTTTTCTTTTGGTCTGGCGATCTATTTACTGGTACTGATGTTTGCCTACCGATGGACCGAGCGCCCTCTGGGCGATGCCGTGGTTTATCGGTTAAAGAACCTGCTGGGCGTATTCGTGGCATCCGTATTGTACTTTACGCTTGCTTATCATCTGACCAATCTTTATGTCACGGAACACCATGGTGTGGAAGGTTTTATTTTGCTAGGTAACAACGGCGGGGAAATCTATAGCAAGTTTTTCTGGATCGGACAGATAATTGCAGGCAGCTTGATTCCGCTGGCATTGTTCTATATGCCTGTATTTGGTAAATCCCGTTTCTTTATAGGCGTTGGTGCCCTGTTGGTTGTTATCGGCGGTTTGTGTCAGATGTTTGTTATTATTGTGGGCGGCCAGGCCTACCCCATGTCATTATTCCCCGGTATGGAAGTCAGCAGTTCCTTCGGCGACGGCAAAGTAGCAGACTATAGCGCCAGCCTGCCAGAGGTAATGTTGGGGCTGAGCGGTATTGCCATTGCCCTGGCAGCCACTGCCTTTGCCATAAAGGTATTGCCATTTTTAGCCACCAGTCTAGCCGATGAGGTGGCCGATCCTCACTATCAGGCTAATGATGCTGCCACTGGAGCAGAGGCCAGCGCCTAGACCTGGCAGGCCAGCTAGTAACGAGGAGCCAATATTCCGTTAGAGAGAACGGGTTCTTCGTTTCAATTAACGAGCCCGCGGAGGTTATCCATGCAGAGCAAACACCCCTGCGCTCAATACATCCGCTTTCCCGGCAAAACCCGTCATTGGACCGGCAACTCCTTGCGGGACAAGGAGCGGAAATTTTTCTCCACTGTCCCATAGCAACATGTCGCGACTACTCATCTCCGCTGCGCACAAGTCCTCCGGTAAAACCACTATAACACTTGGATTGTGTGCCGCGCTGTCCCGCCGAGGAATGGCAGTACAACCCTTTAAAAAGGGCCCCGATTACATTGATCCCTTGTGGCTTTCAATGGCCGCAGACCGCACCTGCTTTAATCTGGATTTTTATACGCAGAGCCACGAGGAAATTCTGACTACCTATGCTCGGGCCGCACGGGATGCTGATATCAGTATCGTCGAAGGCAACAAGGGGCTTTATGATGGCACTGATCTTGAGGGCAGCAACAGCAGTGCCGCCCTGGCATCGTTGCTGGGAACACCCATCGTGCTGGTCATAGACACCCAGGGCATTACCCGTAGCGTCGCACCCTTATTGTTAGGATTTCAGTCTTTTGATCGCGACATCAATATTGCCGGGGTAATATTAAACAAGGTAGGGGGCAGCCGTCATGAGTCCAAACTCAGAGCGGTTATTGAGCGTTATACCGACATACCGGTACTGGGAGCAGTACAGCGAGACCCCCAACTGGAGATCAAGGAACGTCATCTGGGCTTAATCCCCAGTAACGAACTAAGCCAGGCAAGCCAGACCATTTCCACTATCGCGGATCATATTGCCAAGCAGGTTGAGCTGGATAAATTACTCGACATTGCCCGGCAAGCCAGACCACTCCCGGATAATTTTAGTGACACACAGACGGCCACAGCTGCACTCGACATTAAATTGGGAATTGCCCGTGATGCCGCCTTTGGCTTTTATTATCCCGATGATCTGGCCGCACTCTCTGCGGCCGGCGCGAAACTGGTGAACATTGATACTCTACAAGACTCACACTTGCCGGAAATTGATGGATTGTTTATTGGTGGCGGTTTTCCAGAAACACATATGAAACAACTGGAGGCTAACGTGAGTTTACGCCGCGAAATCAGGCAAGCTATCGAAAATGGCATGCCCGTGTATGCAGAGTGCGGTGGCCTGATGTACCTGGCACGTAAAATTTGCTGGCACGATGAGCAGGCGGAAATGGTGGGCATTATCCCCGCCGACGTTATCATGCATAACCGCCCCGTCGGACGCGGCTATACACTTCTGGAAGAAACCGATCATCTGCCTTGGCGACACGCCAATGGTGAACCCATTCATGCCCACGAGTTTCACTACTCCGAACTTCGTGGTCTGAGCAACACGGCGCAATTCGCCTATCGTGTGTTACGCGGTACAGGAATCCAGCATGGCATGGACGGTTACGTCTATAAAAATCTGGTTGCTACTTACACGCACCAACGCCATGTAAGAAAGAGCCCGTGGGCTACACGGTTTATTGAATTTGTTCGTCAAACCAGGCACTCTACTCAACATCGACACCAGAAATTAGGTGTCTGATAACCAACCAGACTCAGGAGTTGTTATGATTAAGTTAACGCCAACCGCCGCCTCAGAAATTCAGAACCAGGCCAAACAGGGGAACATGGAGGGACTAGCCTTGCGGGTAGCGGTAAGAGCTGATGACAGCGGCGCTTTCGAATATGGGATTGGCTTTGATGAAGCCGGCGAATCGGATATCAGCATTGAATCAGAAGGAGTTACCTTGCTGATCGCTCCCGTCAATGAGGAGATGTTAAAAGGCGCGACAATCGACTATGTCGAGATCGAGCCGGGAAAATTTCATTTTATTTTTCTCAATCCCAACGACCCCAACTACGTCCCACCCAGCGGGCACGATTCCGGTCTCGATAGCTAACCTATACCCAGCCTGGTATTCCAGGCTTTCTGCCCCCATTCGTTGGGGATATCCGTACTGTACCCAAGGTAGTAAGACCGGATATAGTTAGCATCATGCAAGCATACAAGCCCACTATGATCGCCAATCCAGAGGCCAATTCCGGGGGGCGTCTTGGGATTTTTACTTTATTATTCATTGTGTTAGGTCTTACACTTGGATTCATCGCGGCCGGCAGTGTATTTAATGCCATCAATCCCCTCTATAGTGACATCGTGGCCACGGGCCAGTTGGTGCTATTGGGCGTCGCTATTGCCCTGCTGGCAGTCATCGGCCACCGGTTCCACAAACAGGTTCTGAAACCCATCGCTCACCTCCATCAGTGGTCTCAGCGTATCCGCGCCGGCGATCTTGCCACACCAATACCCGCCCCCGGTTACAGCTCTCTGCAGGACACCATTGAGGACATCAATAATCTGAGCCGGGAGCTGGGCAGCCTGACCGATGAATTTGATGTCAAGGTACGAGCGCAAACGGAACATATCGGCGCCAAATCCCGGTCTCTGGAAATTCTGTACGACATTGCTACCGACTTGAGTACGGCGCGCAATCTTGACGAATTACTGGAACAATTTCTTGATACATTGATGGTGCTGGTGGACGCCCGCGCCGCCTCCGTGCGGTTATTAACAGAAGATAACAACACCCGTCTCGTTGCCAGCCGGGGTTTCGCACCTGACGTTATCAAACATGAACAGGTCATTGATGTGAATCGTTGCTTGTGTGGCCGCATTGCTCAGTACGGCGGTTTTGGTATTCAGAAAGGCGTCGCCGAATGCGAAAAGGTGCTCGGTTGTGCCATTCTCAAGGAAGACTGCAGCGAATTGATTGTCGTGCCGTTGCAGTATCGTGACCGCATTTTGGGTGTTTACAATCTGTTTCTGGATCGTCCCAGCGCCGAGCTCGGAAGGGATGCTCGTGATTTATTAAACAGTATAGGAAAACACCTTGGGCTTGCCGTAGAGAAATCGCGCCTGGATAATAACGAACGTCTGCTTGCCGTCATGGAAGAACGTAATATCATCGGCAATGAATTACACGATTCTCTGGCACAATCTTTGGTTAGCATGCGCTTGCAAGTAAAAATGCTCGGTGAGATTTTACACAAAAAAGATATTCGCTCAGCCCAGAATGAAGTCAGGCGTCTTAACGCCGCCGTGGAAGAGGCCCACCACAGTCTCCGGGAACTGTTATCGAATTTCCGTTCACGCATGGACGAACGCGGTCTGGTCCCGGCAGTGGAAGATCTGGTACGACAATTCAAGGAAGAGACCGGCGTTGCCGTGTTTCTGCAAAAAGAATCCCTGCAATTTACTTTTACTCCCTTCCAGGAAGTGCAAATATTCCGCATTATTCAGGAAGCCCTGGCAAATATCCGAAAACACAGCAATGCCTGTAACGTTCGGATTTTGTTACAGAGCAGTAACAACTCCCATTTCAATGTACTGATTGAGGATGATGGCCTGGGTATTATCGAAACACCATCATCCACCCGCCCGGGGGAGAATATTGGCCTAAGCATTATGCGTGAGCGGGCAACACGCCTGAATGGTAAGCTCACTATCGAGAGCGAACCCGGTGAAGGCACGCGAGTAAGACTCTCCTGCCCTATTAATCTCTCACTATCTGCTACCAGCGAACCTTTAGGAAATCCTGACAATGCGCGTACTACTCATTGACGATCACTCCCTGGTACGCAAGGGGCTGGAAGCCCTGTTGAACAGCCGTAACATCGAGGTAGCAGCCTCCGTGGGTACCGGCGCGGAAGGTATCGAGAAGGCCATTGAGTTGTCGCCGGATATTATCCTGCTGGATGTGAAAATGCCGGAAATGGGTGGGCTTGAAACGCTCAAGGTGCTTAGGGAACAGGGCGTGGAAATTCCTGTCCTGATGCTCACCATGAGTCGGGACGAAAATGACTTACAAGAGGCGCTGCGCATGGGGGCGCAAGGTTATCTGCTTAAAGACATGGATCCGGAGGATCTGGTGCCGGCACTCAACTCCGCCATACAAGGTGACAATGTCGTCGCCAAGGAACTTATCGGCGCCCTCACCCGTATTATCCAGGGAAAAACCGAGGATTCCGGCACGCCGGAGCCTGCAACACCGTTATCAGAACTCACACCCCGGGAACAAGAAATTCTAAGTCATATCGCCGAAGGCCAAAGCAATAAAGTCATTGCCCGGGCATTGGAGATAACTGACGGCACAGTCAAACTGCACGTGAAATCCATTTTACGCAAACTGGGGGTGCATTCGCGAGTAGAAGCAGCCGTCATTGCCGTGGAAAACAAGCTGAACAAAAATTCGCCGGAAGAAACTTCCTAACAATCTGGCAATAAATCTCTCCTTGATTAATTATTCCCCGGTTTATTCGGCGCAAAACACCTTGCAAGAGCACCCCGCGTTCGAAATGGCCAGCGAGATCAGTCAGTCGGCTGAAACCAGTTGAGTTTGCTTCGTAGTCTGACCACCTCACCCACTATAATAAGTGTCGGCGCCTTGATGTCCTGGTTCTTCACCACCCCTGGCATAGTGGCCAACGTTCCCTCATAGACCCGTTGATGCTGGGTTGTGCCCTGCTGCACCAGTGCGATAGGCATCTCCGGCGAAACACCGTGGTTAATCAGCTCACGGCACAGAGGCTCAATGGCCACCAGCCCCATATAGATAACAATGGTCTGCCTCGGTTGCACCAGCCCTTCCCAATTGAGGTTCACGGTACCGTCTTTCAAATGCCCTGTAACAAAGGATACCGACTGAGAGTAATCCCGGTGGGTTAATGGAATGCCAGCGTAAGAGGCGCAACCGGAGGCGGCGGTAATACCGGGCACCACCTGAAACGGCACCCCTTCCTGCATTAGCAATTCGATTTCCTCGCCACCCCGGCCAAAAATAAACGGGTCCCCCCCTTTCAGACGGCATACCCGGTGCCCCTCTTTGGCCAGACGCACCAACAGGTGATTTATCTCTTCCTGGGGAATAGCATGGTTGTTTCGTTCCTTGCCGGCATAGATGCGCTCGGCATCCCGGCGCACCAGATCCAGCACCTCGGGCGACACCAGGCGGTCATGCACCACCACGTCCGCCTGCTGCATTAAACGCAAGGCCCGGAAGGTCAGGAGATCGGGATCACCAGGGCCGCCACCCACGAGATAGACTTCTCCCATCTTGCTGTCAGTCGCGGCACTCCCCTGAGCCAATTCCGCTTCCATATCAGCTTCAGCGGCCTGATCCTGACCGGCGAATACCTTTTCGGCAATCGGCCCCTGCAAAACCTTTTCCCAGAATTTGCGCCGGGCATTGACGGAATCAAACCGTGCCTTCACCTTGTCCCGGAATTTGGCCATCATCGCTGCCAGTCTTCCGTAAGACGCCGGCACCAGCGTCTCGATCTTGGCGCGGATTAACCTGGCCAACACAGGCGAGTCGCCACCCGTCGACACAGCCACCACCACCGGTGAGCGATCCACAATAGAGGGTACAATAAAGGTGCAAAGATGCGGGGTGTCCACCACATTTACCGGAATGTTCTTCGCTTTCGCGGCCGCCGCTACCGCTTCATTGACCCCAGCATCATCGGTCGCGGCAATCACCAGGGCATAGTCTCCCATGTGCTCCGGTTGAAATTGCGCAGGTATATGGGTAATTTCACCGGCTTTCACCCCGGTTGCCAGGCTGACCCCCAGTTCCGGTGAAACCACGGTTACTTTTGCGCCTGCTTTTTGGAGTAACGCCACTTTGCGGGCAGCGACTTCACCGCCGCCCACGACCATGCAGGGGAGACCCCTTACCTGATAGAATATCGGAAGATAATTCATATTATTCTACATAATAAAATCCACGGTAGAATAACACGTGTTTCAATCTAAGATAATACTAAATTTGTTGCAGGCATTCCTTTGAAGGATGTAAATTAAATTTATGCCTTCGATTCCTGCATCACTATACAAAGCCGCTCTATTGTAACCAGTCTTCAGGGTGATTATGCGGCTCCTAATCTTTTAAAACATGTCGACCATGTAGTTTCAGAAACAACAGGTAAAACACTACCAGAATCCAAGATCCCGCCAAAGATTCATTACTCTTCCGAAGAGATAAAGCGCATCCCGACGAACTACTGGCATCAACAATTCCCTCATTATCTAATGGGGCCATTTGCACTGCACCACCAGCTATATCGATATTACCATTCACGGTCAAATCTGAATCGCCACGCCCCCCATCAACAAGATGTAATTTCACGATATTACCTGTGATAATCGCACCTGTTGTGCCGTCAAAGCTAAACTCATACCAGTGATACTCCATATTATCGGCGGTCCTACCATAAAGATAGTATGAGTCTAGCTTTACCCCCTCTGGAAAGATTAACTCCACCACTACCTTGCCCTCCGGGGAGGAAATATTTTTCACAACAACCCACTGTACGCCTTGAGAAAATAATATGTATTGATCCCCAGGAAATGATTGGTCGTTAACTGTCGGACCGATGTTTGCGGGGTTCTGCTCAGTGACCTCTATTATCGTTCCCTCTGGTGAAATATAGGTGATCATATTTCCAAAAATATTTGGTATAGAGTCTACGTTTGGCGGATCTATTAGATTAACCGGCGCCCCTAGACCCATGCTTATTGTTCCATTAATTGACAGGTCGCTGTCTCCCCTCTGCCCATCGACCAGATGTATTATCAAGACATTATCCAGGAACTCAACGCCTGTGCCTGTGTTTTTGTCATAATTGAATTCATACCAATGATCCTCGAGATTATCTGGTGTTTTGCCGTAGACGTAATAACCGCCCGGTCTGGATAGCTCTGGCAATATGGCTATTATCTCTACGGAACCATCGCCTGAATTAACAGATTCTACGCGAATCTGCTGTATACCCTGGAATATCTCCACGATCTTATAGTCTTTATCTGGTGCACCAATAACATCTATCACGGCAGGATCTATTTCATCCACCAATAACACATCACCGCTCTTGAAAGTAAAAAACGATAAATATCTCTGGTTGCTGTTCCATATGGACGTAACATTCATTTGATCCTGATCGGGTATATTATCACTGTTCGCATCCTCAAAAACACTAGTCAACAGTACTAGATTGTCCTGCATAATTGGTATATCAGGATTGGTATAATTAACTACTGGCACCTCGCAATAGGGTCCTTTGGAAGTGCTGTAATATGAACAATCTGATAAAGGTGGTGCATTCAGATTATATCGAGGAAATCCATTTATATTATCCACCACCGTCATCCCATTCTCTCTCACCTTACCGAATACGGTAAACCCACCATCTGTATAGTCGAGGAAACTAGAGTTGTCGCCCATATTAAAGAACCACTGGGTTGTAGCACTATTCTCAATTCCTCCTTTTCTCGCCATTGCAATGGTGCCCCTAACATTCGATAGTCCTGGTTCATTTAATATTGCACCTAGCGATAATACGCTTGGGTATACGTAATTTGGAGCAGTCATAACGTCCCCCCACTCGCTACCTGCCCAATAGTAACCGCCTCCTTGCACCACAAAACCCGGATCACTTCTATGTATAAAAGTATTGTTGTATGCCCCACTGGAAACATAATAGAGAAAATTCTTCACCGTAATAGGCGCGTTCCCATCATATAGCTCCAATGGTATATCACCTGCAGTGGTCTGCATCTTAACTAGTGGTTTGGAATAACTATTATTAGATGCTACACATAAAATAATAATAAGCAGATACTTGCTATGGTCAGTTATTCGACTCTTTATCTCTTCTACAAACCTCATAAACACACCCCTACCTACTGCTTGGAAATACTTGATACACGCTACATTAGACCGTAGATATACTTCGATCTCATATTCGAATCGAATCTGGCTCCTCCGCAAGCATTCCTGTTGCTATCCTATCCAATTGACTCCTTTGCGATAATCCAATGTAGCGTTTATACCCGGGATTGGGTTCCCGTTAATATCAAACGCTTCAATGCTTAGAATTGATAGTGAGTCTGGTATTTGGAACCCCTGATCCGCTACAACATATATTTTAAATTCGTCCAGGTTGGATAGCGCCTGGAGTTTGGCTGGAGTTATAATGATATCTGCCACACCGGCATTGTCCCGCCACGCTACATTCTTTATATCCCCTCTCGGGTTGACTACATGTGCAAAAACACTGGTGTGCTGGAGCTTTACCTGGATAGCGTAAGGCACAACAGAACCGCTGAAATTAACCTCGTAACTATTAACACGCGCCAGGGAGGCAAGCTGATTCTGCGTTAATGGCCCTGATAGCTCCGCTTCAAAATCTTCTGGGCTACCTACCCCATCCACAACCAATACATCGGAGCTAGCCACCTCACCTTGGGGATTTGATATCTCTATATTTGCAGTACCAACTGGCAGAGTTGCGGGCAGGTCAACATAAACTGTGGTCTGCCACCAATCTTTGTCGTTTCCTGTAAAATTAGAGCTAACTAATTGTGCATAAACTTGCGCAGAATTTGTCAGGTCTTGACTAATTTGTTGAGACACAATAATGCTTGATACTGGATCTGGATAAAGATTGATTACACCACGTATAGCTGGACTACCTGGACTATATACAACCGGCACTCCTACTGATGGAGTAATTGTGACTGTGATATTGTTTGCAGCAAAGTGGTGTTTCCATCCTGCTGCCACCACTACAGTGTCGCCAGCTCTAACCGTGCTTGGGAATGTCTTAACCCCAGCACACGCCGAAAGCAGCAAACCGACAAGCGAGAAAAACAGAATATTTATTTTGGTCATTATAATCCCTCCTATTTCACTACTGCAAAACCAAATTCTTCAAAAGAAGAATATCTGATAAATTTATAACGCCATCCGGCGCACCCGGCGGATACAGGTCACCATGTGCAAGCACCATATTGGTGACCAGTGATGTATCAAGCAAAAGACGTTTCGCAATGACGTAATCAGCAGCGTTGATCAGCCCATCCGGAGAGCCAAGCGGGGCGAGATCTCCATCAGCATAATTAAAAACAAGGGGAATGGGGTCCGAGCTGTCTGCCAGTCCATCCAGATCAGTATCGATAGCCAGCGGATTGAGGTCTACTCCCGCAATATAGCTGGCAGCGTTGCCATCATAGGCAACCTCATCATAATCGCTCAACCCATCACCATCCGTATCTACCAATAAGGGGTTGGTGCCTATGCTGGCCTCCAGGCTATCCTCCAGGCCATCATTATCATCGTCGCTGTCACAGGCGTTGCCAGCCAAATCGTTATCTGTATCTATCTGATCTAGATTTGGCACCAAAACACAATTATCATTATCATGATTTACGCCATCACGGTCTGCGTCCAGACTGATTCGACCATATCCTGTCCGGGAGTCAAACCCCACGGTAGACACGTCTTTTGCCGTATCAATCAAACCACTACGAAACTGTAAATTAGACCAACCCGGATTCTGTGATAACAAAGATGCAAGAGCTCCTGTAACATGGGGTGCTGCCGCCGACGTTCCAGCAAAACTACTAGATAAGGACGTCACTACCCGATCCGGTGCGGCAACATCCGGTTTGAGTCTTCCGTCAGTCGTGGGACCTTCCGAACTAAATCCCTCAGGGCTGTCAGTCAAATTGGTAGCCCCGACACTAAATACAGAATTGCAATCCGCTGGCTGGCTTATACTGCTGGTATATGTCTTAGTACCAAGATCCGGTCCCAGAGAAAAAAGAGTCAACCTAACATTTGGCGTGGAACTTCTGCTTTTCTTTACAACCAGATAATAAGCACCACTAGTTGCTGGCACATAATCTAGGATCTCGTAGGGATAGCTGGATGAAGTACCATTCTGCCGTCCCGTAGAGCTGGCAACGACAACACCTCCCGCAACTGGATCCGCATCATAAAGATAAAAATCGTAATCAATATTGGTAGTCGGATACGCATCCCAATTAAGAATAAATCGGACGGAAACTCCTACGCTTAAATTTACTACATTAAAATTATTGCCGGCAGAAAATTCATGAAACAAATTACCATCAGTATCAGAGAATGTTCCCAGCCAGTGTTTTGCCCTATGATTTCCCATGGCGTTGACCCACATGATATTTCCAGTTTCAGCATAATTGGTAACATCACAAATTGGTCCCGTACCATCATAGAAGGCAGCGGCATACCAACCCACAGAATGATTAATTATCCGAACACCAGCTGCCAGCATGTCAGCGGTCGCCTGCTCCATCTCCAACAGGGTTCCAATTTTAGCCAAATAGAGCTGGGCATTTGGCGCCATATCGTAAACAATCTCTGCGACATTGGTTCCGTGGCTTATGCCTCCGTTTCCAGTACCGGTGTAATCTGTAATAACTAGATTTGCGGGTAAATCTCCTGAGGCCTGCGCACCAGCCAGACCGCTAAACCCCAAGTCAATCACACCTATTTTTGCTCCCGCACCCGCATATCCCAACGCCTGCATATCACCTCCACCGGTCAGTGACACGCCCTGACTAGTTACAGCCAGCGGCTGATTTGGATAAGGAAATCTAACGAAGACGCCGTCAGGGAGATTCTGGATAAAAGACTTGAGTTGTTTTTCCGGCAGGCTTATCTGGTGCTGTTTGCCACGACTATAGCGCTGCTGTCCATCGTGTTTTGCAATGATATTTTGTGTCGTTGAAATATTATCAGTTTCAACAATGACCGTTATGAGCTTTTTGCTCTGGGAAATCCGAGTCTTCTCCCTCTTCAGAAAACTATAAAGCTGACCGGAGACCGAGCCCGCGGCACCAGCACTAATAGATAGCAATGACGATACAATAAAAACACACCCCAGTATCGCGGCATGTTGTTTCTGCCACTGAGCACTTTTTCGTTCCCCCACTGAGTTATCACTCCTCCAAACCAGAGGTAATTATCTAATATTTTCGTGGTTTGTGCCAGCCCAATATTTATTTATTTTCATTATTTATCATAGAGTTATACGCTTGAACTACTTTGTTTTCGCCCAAATCCAACCAATCCCAGCAACCCGGAACCGAATAACCACACGGCAGCGGGAACGGGGACGGCACTAACCATGGGGGTCAGGGTACCGCTCCACGATGGCGTTTGATTGGGAAATGGCGCAGTAAGCATCGCGGTGCCCGGTACTCCGTCACCGTCACTGTCTACCGAGAACACGTTCATAAATCCGTCAACACTGGGATCGTTGGTGATCTGAAAAACTGACAAGACCGGGATATCGTTGTTAACAGACCAGTCAAGGAAAAGACCGGTGGCGAACTGGTTGGCATCGGTTAAGCTGAACGCGTAGTCTGCATACAGGGTCAACCCCGGGGTAAACAGCACTGTCTTGGCGGGGTTTGGTGCGCAAGTGCCGCTGCCCGTAATCTCTTGACACCTTTCGTTGGTGCCGTCGGTATAAAACCACTGAATGGTATCAGTTTTGAAATTGAAGTTCTGAATGCCGACTACATTGGTATCGTATTGGTACATTTGCATAATATCGGCGGTCTAATGATTGCCGGCGGTAGAATGATTAGTAGTTAAAGCTCCTAATCCTGGCACAGTGGGATCCATACCGCTAAAATCAAAGCGACCGACAACTGTTGTTTGAGTCATTGCCAACACCCCGACGGCATCATACCAATCTACCGTCCCGGAAAAATTCCACAGGTGAGACGAGGCCTGGGTAACACCCGTGCCCAATGACAGTGCGATGGCGCCGGCGATAAGGGATATTTTCATGGCTAACTCCTCGTGGAATACGTTATCTTTTATTTGTCTCGTTTTTGGTTGTGCCGGGTTTTTTCAGTCCAAGCTACGCTGTCATCTTCTTACGAGCAGCAACACCCACCAACCCCAGCAAACCGGAACCGAACAGCCATACCGCTGCCGGGAGAGGGACGGCCGAAAGAGTCCCGCTAAAGGCCGCTGTTTGACCTGGAAATAGGTCAGTCAACATGGCGGCGCCTGGAGTGCCATCTAAATCGGTATCTACCGCAAAGACATTAATCGATCCATCAGGATTAATGCCTGTTGCCTCCATTACCCATAATATAGGCATATCCAAATTTACAGACCAATCCCAAAACGTGCCCAATCCAATCTGATTTTCGTTTGCCAGGGAGAAAGCATAATTTGCTACCACTTGTTCTTGGGAGAAACTTGTTCCACCCGGCGCAATGCAGGTATTGTTACCGGTCACTTCCCGACATTGGCCAATCTTATTTAAAGATCCGTCGTAATAGTTCCAATTGTTGACCTCAAAATCAAAATTTTGCTCCCCGCCAACACCGGTGTCATAACGATACATCGCAACAGTATCTATCACCCAAGGATATCCCGCGAATGGCCGACCTGACTGAAGATATCCGGTCTCGTTGGCAAAATCGAAAGCCCCGGTAACGCCGTTGTCCACATAACTTGGTAGCAAGGTTCCTGACGAGTCATACCACTCCATGGTTCCGCTGAAATCATAATTGATGTTCTGGATCAAGGCAGCGCTGGCATGCGACATTACGCCTGACATTGCAATCCCCAACGTAAGTACAGCGCCCGATTTTCCAGGGCCTTTTTTAATCTTTCTGAATTTTTCCATCTTCCGTTTCCTCCTGACAATACTAATTTTCTAACGACTCAAATTTCGTTCTCCGCCAAAATCCTATGCCAAATTATTATTTTTATAATCATGTGCCATGCCAACGCGCATGGCATCAGCACAGTCGGCCATGCTGTAGCATAGTAAACGCTGAATATATTCTTTAACTGCGAACGCCTGCTTGTGTTAATACTGTCTGAATCTTTGAAATCCGGCTAAGGGCATTTATTGTTTGTTCTATTTGCCTGAAACCACTTCGCCTCTTCCCGCCGGTTACCGTCCTGTGTCTGCAAAGTCCCATTGAATGCCGGTTGCTGCCCGGGAAAAGGTCCCGATAACAACTGCGCACCGGGAATACCATCACCGTCTGAATCGAGTGTTTCTACTTGTACAAATCCGTCGGCGGTCGGATTATTAACCACTTCCATTACAACTAACATTGGTATATCCAGACTCCAGAACCAATCCACAAAGAAACCCATCGCGAATTGGTTTGGGTTATTCAAAGAAAAAGAATAAACCGGATGGCTGACGATCTGCGTATAAATCGTATCCGATGGCGCAATACAGGTTCCGCTTCCTGTGATCTCTGTGCATCTTTTTCGGAAAGCGCTATTATTAAAATAGATGTATTCCGTCACATCAAACACATACGTTTGATTACCACCTGTTTCAACATCGTAGAAAAAATATTGCACTACATCCGCTGTCCACAGGCTATTAAAGAGAGGCTGAGTAGTGCTTAATTGTCCCATTTGCTGTGATGTTACTTCTGAACCACAAAAATCCAGGTAACCGGACACGTTATTATCCACTACCCGCAGCGTTCCACCCGCATCGACAAAATTCATGGTTCCGTCGAACTGCCAAAGTATGCCACTGTTGTCGCCTTGAGCCGCTCCGCCAAACATGAGAAAAAATACTATTGATACCAATTTTTTCACCCCACTTACTCCTCTAATATTTTTAGTCGAACGGATATCACCTGCGATTTTATAAATAAAAAAGCGCCCATTCCAAAAGGCGCTTTTTTACATAACAATGGCATCCCGGCCTTTACATAACTTTTCCTATTTCATTTTTCGTGTACGACGGCCAAAACCAACCAAGCCAATCAAACCAGAACCGAACAACCATACTGCCGCTGGCACCGGCACCACTGCATAAGGATCCGGACCATATAAAGACTCATCGAAATAATCTATGATTCGCTCAGCATCAGCCCTCAAGATAAATGCGTACCCGCTGTAGGCATGGCCTTGAAGTGCATAGCCTGGTGTACCATAAAAACAGTCTGAGATATTATCTCTCAGTTCAGCATACCGTTTCACTCCAGGCCCACGTTCGCCTGCCTGCCATTCCGCAGTTTCCACTAAGCAATCTGTGCCAACAGGAACTACTCCGGCACCATGGAAAGAAACCAGGTTATGGTACGCCTCATCAACCGGAGCACCTGTAACAGTAGCATTATTGCTGGTAGGATCAGTGTTGTTTACCACCGCACGACTGCTAAATTGCTGCGTATCACTACCAACCGTCACATCGACGGTAATATCGCCATAACTTCGCATCTGAAAATCTCTTACAACCTCCGTGCTTGAGTAGGTGTAACTCACCGCGCCAGTAGTTGAATTGACTACTTGAAAGTAAACATCAAAAGCAAAATCAAACCCTACCTGACCTGCCATCGCTTCCAATGCATTCGGGTGTGATGCCATTACCGACCCACACCAACCTGTGGCATCTGATAACGCGTAAGGCTGGAATGCCAAACCCGTTAAATGAGTACCTTCCGGCAAGCCTGTTACAGCGCCAAGGGAGCTATAATCAAAGAAACTATAAAATGCGAAATTCATATCATTTTGTCCAACAAGATAATCACCGTCATAATCGATTCTCATGTTGTTAAACTGCGATCCCGCATCAGAGGTATACCCCCATTTGTAAAAATTAACTGCTGAATCCATGCTGGCATCCGAAAATGTCCCTACATGCCCCGCAGGCGCACCAAAATCTGATTCAATCTGGCTTGGTCCATCCGGGGTTAATCCATCTGGGCCAAGGGTAATAACATGCTGGATTTGTCCTATCCCACCGGTGGGATCCAGGGCATTACCCTCCGCCAAGCCACCAAAACCATTTATCGGGGCAAAATCCATTGCTGTCCGGCCTCCCGGTCCCGTATAACCCCAATCGTCAAAAGTTACAGTTCCCGTAGCATTATATCCCGCCATATCTATCGTTTGTGTAAAGATTGTCGCATAAGATGTCCCTGCGCTACCCGCCATAACGGCTGCGCCAAGCGCCATCCACAGGCATTTATCTAGTTGTTTATTGTTCACTTTGATTAATCCTCCCAGTATCATTTTGCACCATATACGCTGCAGTATGCGCAATCTTCGTCGTGCTTCTAATCGCGTACATGCCTTGACCCTAACCAATAAATATATAAAGAAAAAAGGCAAGCCAGAAATCTGAGCTTGCCTTTTTCTTTAAAAATGAGTTCCCAATGAGACGGAGACAAGTGGCTTATGCCAGAACTCCCCATGACCACCAGGACTCATTCACCTGCTTCCTTAGGCAACGCTCTTCTTGCGACGAGCAACACCTACCAGGCCCAGCAAACCTGAACCAAACAACCATACGGCTGCGGGAACAGGTACCGGTGTCAGGGTGCCGTTGAAAGAAGGCTGCTGATCCGGGAAAGGAGATGTCAACATGGCTGTACCCAGAATACCGTCGCCATCGCTGTCTACAGATACCGTAGTCATCACGCCAGAAGGAGAGACGCTGGTGATCTGCTGAACAGACAATACAGGGATATCCTGGTTGGTTGACCAGTCAAAGAATGTACCGGCAGCAAACTGGCCAGCATTGGTCAGGCTGAACGCATAGTCTGCGTACAGACTCAAGCCAGGGGTGAACAATACAGTTTTGCCAGGATTTGGTGCGCAAGTGCCACTACCGGTAACTTCGTGACAAGTCTCATTGGTGCCGTCTGTATAGAACCATTGAATGGAATCGGTCTTGAAATTGAAGTTCTGTACTCCACCAACATTGGTGTCATATCCATACATCTGCACTACATCAGCAGTCCAATGAAAACCGTTAAATGTGTTGCCAGAAGTAAAAGAACCTGTGCCGCCCGGTAAATCGAACGCGCCAACTACAGCTGGGTCAACAAACGCCAAAGTACCGCTGGCATCATAGAACTCCATGGTGCCTGCATAGGTATGGGTTGTAGCAGCTTGTGCAGCACCGACACCCATGGCCATAACAACGGCGGTCGCTAATACTGATTTCTTCATTATTAAACTCCTCCAGAAAAGTTAATTACAGTGCACAAATACAGAAACTCCTTACTAAAACCGCTAGCCTTTCCAGAAAGACTGCACTTGTGCGCCATACCTGGAAAGCAATCCATGTGCCAATTTTATTTATTTCTTATATAACAATTAGTTAACTCACTTTGAAGGCGACTCTAATAGCGATCCTGACCTAAAGCGTAAAATTATCCGACAATCATATAACGGACTACTGCGCATAAATTCACGTGCTAACCTCTTTAATAACAACACTTTAAAGTGGCTATTTGCAGTAAAACTCCATCTTATTGAGAGGGTTTTTATACGCCACTTGAATTTCACTATATGTGCGATTTACGACTCTACAGTGCAATAATTACTTGTAATTCAGATAGTTAATGCACTTTAAAAATGTTAAAAAAGCCGACACAGAGGGATGGGTTAAGATGAACAACATGTATATGTGCGTTCCTGTTCGCAACACATAATCCATTAAAATCAGGCAATCTCGCCCAGCAACAATTTTAGCTAGCTTAGCATTTCTAAAGTTCGTCAGCTGTTAGCAATCGGAAAGTGCATCAACTAATTCAGGAATATTTTCCCGGTAATTCTGCCAACGTTGTAGAGATTTCCGATAAATCGGCTGTCTTACCTGATCAAAACTGGCCGTAATCGTTTGCCTGTCTGTATCGAAAAAATGCAAACACTGTTCTTGCCACTCAAGTCCACAAAAAGCCACCAGTTCACGGCTTGTTGTTTCAAATTCACTCACCAAAATTTCGTATTCCAGATCAAAGAATTTCAGACCCAATACATTCTGCCAGTGATCCATTAATCTTCTATATTGCTTATAATAATGGGCAATGTCCCCTAGCTTCGTCGAATACGGGTGGGCTCCGCTAAAATTCTGGAAAAAAATAGACAAACATGTGTCCAAAGGATTTCTCTGGCAATGAATAACCCTTGCACCAGGAAACAATCGATCAATTACCCCGAGGTTCAGAAAGTTAGTGGGTAACTTATCTGTCACACGAAGCGCTCCCTGAGGGGAAATCTCATCCAAATGCGCCAGATATTGCTCAGCTATTTCCTCCGCTTTTTCCTGATTCCAATCCAGCACGCAAGCGGGATAGGCTTCATCAGATTCTAATCTTCGAGGCAAATCGGCAACAATTCGATTAATTTCAAGCAACTCTCCTGCACCGTAGACATCAGAGTGACTTGCCAGAATTTGCTCAGCCAGGCTTGTTCCGGAGCGTGGCATACCTACGATAAAGACCGGTAATTCAGCATTCAGCTGTGACTCATGCTGGTCTATGTCCATGTTGCTATTAAATGCCAAAATTATACGGTCTATATTACTTGTATGCTCTTCCCTGTCGAAAGAATAGTTCAGCGCATCATTAGCCTTGCAAAAATCATCAAAAGCCTGGTCATAATCGCCCTTTTTGTCATTTACATATCCTCTAGAGAAATACAGGCTTGCTTGATCACCGACACTGATCTGTTTGTTGCTTAAGAGAGCGCTAGCATGCTTTATCACGTCATCACATTGATCAAAGTGCCCGCAAAGATGGGCGTATGTCTCTATTGCAACCGTAGTTAGCGAATTTTTTTGTATCAGCTTCTTGATTATCTCTACCGATTTCTCTAGGTCTCGCCAAAGCAAATAGATATTCGATATCCCTGATAAAGCAACTGCATTTTCAGGATCCCTAGTTAGAACCTCTTTATAAATATCCATTGCCTCATCTAGGGCGCCTTTCAAGCGAAGCGAGGTGGCCAATCGGCATTGCGCGTCTATCCAGCCCGGATTCTGTTCCAGCGTTTTTCGAAAAATATCTACCGCATCTTTGGTGTTACCCTTCGAAAGCAATGCGCTACCTAAGCTATGCAGCGCCTGCGGATAATGGGGCTGAAAATGTAATGCAGTCTGAAAACTTGTTATTGCCTCATCAACCCTTCCTGACAAATAAAAAGCATTTCCCAGGTTATTGTGGGCCAAGGCGTTATTTGGCTGTAACTCAATCGCTACTGCAAAACTGGACAATGCTTCATTAGCATTTCCTAAGGACGCATACGCATTTCCGAGATATATATATGCGTTTACGTTACTTCGATCGATGGATATCGCTCTCTTGCAGCATTTGATCACCTCCGGGAAATCTCCCTTCTGTCCGCTTATTGAAGCGCGCATGATCCATATATCAGGATCCTCTGGTATTTTACTGGATAGCTTTTTCAATAACTGCTCCGCTTCGCGTATTTTGCCGCTCTGCAAGCACTTAATTGCTTTGTTCTTAATTTTCACCAATGATAAGTTAGACATTTTTAATATTCGCTGGCAGATAATCGGATAAATGGATTAGAGTCTACGCTATAATCATAGCATATTATGAATAATCTGACCGAGCACCTCATCTCATAACACAACACGCCATGAAAACAGGACGCAACGATCCGTGCCCATGCGGCAGCAAAAGAAAGTTTAAAAAGTGCTGCGGGCAGTTGATCAACAAAAAATCGGAGACGCAGAACATTGACACATCGTCGATCCTCAACCAAGCATGGCAATATTTCTGCATCGGACAAATGGAACAGGCGGGAGCCCTGTATCAAAAAATATTACAGATTGAGCCCAAAAATGTAGATGCACTACACCTGCTCAGCGGCGTCGCTTCCAAAACCGGGCATTTTAAATCAGCAGAGGATCTACTGAAAAAAGCCATTACCATTAAATCCGATGTGCCAGAATTTCACAATAATCTTGGTTATGTGCTTCAAATGCAGAGACGTCCCGCTGCGGCTATGCCCCACTATCGTCGCGCCCTGGAGTTAAATCCCGCTTATCCGAACGCTCACCTTAATCTTGCCAACTCCTTTCGTCTTCTCGGCAGATTGGATAATGCGATAACTCACTACAAAAAAGCGCTCGAGCTGGATCCGGGTAATTTTCTATCTCATACGAATTATCTGAATCTAATGAACTTCTCATCGAGATACAACAGAAACCAAATATTTCAGGAGCATGTAAAATTCGGTGAATACATTTACAAATCTCTGAATCCAACGAATCCTGGTTATACCCACACTCGGGACAGAACAGGAAAAATTAGAATTGGCTATATCTCTGCCGATTTTAGAACCCATTCCGTTGCGTATTATATTGAACCAATTCTTGCTAATCATGACTCTGACAATTTCGAGATTTTCGCTTATTACAACTATCACGTTAAAGATGCTATAACACAGAGGCTTGAGACATTCAGCCACCACTGGCGAGACATTCAACATCTGAGCGACACTGCCATAGCAAAAATCATTCATAATGACAAGATCGATATTCTTGTCGATCTATCCGGGCATACTGCAGACAACCGCTTGGGTGTTTTTGTCTACAAACCTGCGCCAATTCAGGTTACTTATTTAGGCTACCCAAATACAACGGGAATCTCAACAATGGATTACAGACTAACTGATGAAGTCACTGATCCTACGGGAACTACTGAAGCTTTTCATACTGAAAAACTTATTCGTCTACCTACGTGTTTTTGTTGTTACCAACCACCGGATAGCTACCCCAATGTAGCTCCACTGCCGGCTCTAGATACAGGGCATATCACATTTGGTTCTTTTAATAATTTTGCAAAAGTGACTCCCGAAGTTATATCTCTTTGGGCCAGGCTACTTACCGTCATCCCAGACGCGAGAATAGTATTAAAATCAAGTGGACTTGACGAGATAGAGCAACAACGCTACATCAGAGAGGAGTTTGCCAAATTTAATATTAGTGCTAAGCAAATCACCTTATTAGGAAATGACCCAGACACCGAGTCTCACCTACAACGATATGGAACAATCGATATTGGGCTCGATCCTTTCCCTTACAATGGAACGACAACCACTTGTGAAGCTTTATGGATGGGGGTGCCAGTTATCACATTGAAAGGACGCGATCACCGCAGCCGAGTCGGTTCCAGCCTGTTAACAGCAATTACTCTTAGTGAGTTTATTGCCAATTCACTCGAAGACTATGTAGGTATCGCAAGAACCATGTTTTCAAATCTCCCCTATCTCGCCAAATTGCGATCGGGCTTACGAGAACAAATGCAGAATTCCCCATTAATGGACTATGCTACATTTACAAAACAACTCGAAGATACATATAGAGGTATTTGGGAGAAAT